>Ga0325410_1003865_pt1 | contig 16846 bp, 10 predicted proteins | sample PopdelMetagenome_16_FD_206182 | JGI IMG/M metagenome (GOLD analysis project Ga0325410, IMG submission 206182) | Populus deltoides microbial communities from Bellville, Georgia, United States - Xylem-PdIQD-R3 | ecosystem: Host-associated > Plants > Phyllosphere > Stem > Wood/Secondary xylem...
ACCTAACCGTTTCATTGAAACTCGCAAACCATTTGAATTGATTTTATCTGTGGAATGTTATCTTCATATTATTGTAAATGTAATGTCATTTTCAACTCTGCTGAGTAATGTTTGGTACTATGGATAAAAAAAGACACTAGATAGGATAATTTTTTTATATATATAAAGTAGTTTGGTGTATCTTTAAAGGATATAAAAATTAGTTGTTTTTTTTTTTTTTGCACGAGGTTAAACCAGGTTAATATAAAAATAAAAATAGTTATTGTTATAATATTAAAATCTAGCTAAAAGGTCGATCCGGGATAAGATTCGAGTCACATATTGGGTTCATCATTGACCCTGCACAAACTTAAAGATAAAAATAATTACTATCATAGTTTTAAAACTTGATTTAGGGGTCGATCATAGGCAAGGCCTGAGTCACAAGTCAGGTTGATCATCGACTCAGGTCAACATCATGATAAAAGTGATTATTATTATTATAGTTTTAAAATTCAACTCAAGATTGACCTGGTACTAGGCTTGGGTCACGACTCAAGTTGATCATTAATCCAAGTCATTGTCAGGATAAAAAAAATTATTATTATAATTGTAATATCCAACTCAAGAATTGACCTAAGGTAAGGCCCGGGTCACAAGTTGGGTTGACAGTGAACCGGGTCAATGTAAAATAGTTATTATAATAATTTTAAAACTCAAGTTACGGGTCGACTCGAGGCCCGAGTCGTGGGTCAGGTTAACCATTGACCCGGGTCAATGTAAAATGGTTATTATAATAGCTTTAAAACTCGACTCGAAAATCGACCTAAGGCCAAACCTGAGTCGTGGGTCAGGCTGATCATTGATCCATGTCAATGTAAAATAGTTATTATAATAGTTTTATACTCATTTCGGGGGTTGACTCGGGACTAGGTCGGAGTCACTGTTAAGGTTGAACATTGACTCAACATGAGAATAAAAATGATTATTTTCACTATTGCAAAACCCAATTAGGATGTCAACCTGAGGCAAGGCAGAAATCACGAGGTTAGGATGGTCAACCTAGATGACCTGAGACAGCATAAGATTAAATTTGGTTATTATTATTGTTTTGAAACCTGATTTATGATTCATTCCTGGGTAAAGCACGAGTCATAAGTTAGGAGGGTCAACATAAAGATAAAAGTAGTTATTATCATAACTTTAAAACCCAACTTGGGGTAGACTTAGGGCAAGACCTAGGTCACGAGTTGGAAGGGTCAACCCATATTGACCGAAGTCAATGAATTAATAAAAGTAATTATTATTATAGTATTAAAACTTAACTTGAGGATTGACCCAAGATATATCCTGGGTCGCAGGTCGGGAGGGTAAAAAAAAAGAACCAAAGCAATCTTATTTTGACCAAAAAAATTCAAAAAAAAATAATAGCATTTTTTCATGTGTTTTATCTTGGGTTGACCGGCTTGAAGGTCGGCCTAAGTTTTTGACCAGGTTAGGTTGGATCAATTATTCCTCTATTTTTTATTAATCTTGAACCAGTCCATGTTTTAGGTCAACCGAGTCTCGTCCAATGTCTACAAAACACAAAATAAAATACAAATTATTCAGCCCAGACCAAAACACACCAAACCAAACACAAGATAAAATAATTATTTATTCAATCATGTCTAGTCCAATCAATATTATCTAGGATACTAAACACTATCTAATTGTTTGTTTAATAATTTTGTTGAAATTGATTTTTAAAAATTTACCTCTAAGAAAATATTATTTAATTGAGATATTATTTAATCTTTAAATGTAAGTTAGTATGGAATAGAATTATTATTTAATTAAGATTATTAATTTATTAAATATTAATTTATTAAGATTATACTGTATTTTTTGTTTGATAATTGTTTAGATAATATTTTATGTTTTTGAATTTCTTATATTAAAATTATCTAACAATACTTAAAATATCAATTTAAAACTCTTTTAAATAAAAATCATTTTTTAAAATTTATCCTCAATCTCCAACACCAGCTATATTATACTAATTTTAATTATTTTATGAGTGAAACAAAGGATTTTTCTTTTCACATGATAATATCGATGAAAAAAGATTATAAAGAATACAGTTTTTGAAGTTTCTATTTTTTTTAAGTAAAATGATCATCTTTTTATATATCAAAATCTAATATTTTTAATACAGTATTTAGTATTGTAAGTTATTTGTTTGGAATAACTCAATCGAGAATTTTATTTTATTTTATGGCAACACTTCCTTTCACAAGAGTCTCAAATCTATCATTCACATTTTTACATGATAACACATTAAGTGTTAAGAAAATAGCTACAAATTGTTTTTTCAAATACGGTTATTTTACAAGAATATAAAATAATATTATATTATAAAAAATTGTGGAACCGTTAGATAATGTGGGATTTATCATGGATTCCATTAATATAATGTTGGAGGTTTTCTTATATTTCTTCTTGATCATCATTCCTTTAGAACATTTTTAATTTATCTTTGATATAATTTACCTGGTATTTAGATGTTTTTACAATTTTTTTATGAACTCTTATTAACTATGCTATTTGTTATTTAATTTATCTTTGAAATTAAAAACTAAATTTCAAGCATGAGCAAAATTCAGCCTTTAAATCAAACAAAATAGGGAACGACTCTTGATTTTAATAGAGTTTAAAAAAATAAACATCTAAACTATACTGGAAAAAAAAATAAAACAATAAAAAAAGACAAAGTTTTAAAGACTATTAAGAAAAGTAAGAAAATATAAATAAAGTATAACATGAAGAAAAATAATTTGTTTAAAGTAAATTGCCTAAAGAAAATAAATATATAGAAGCTAAATGACTTTTCTATATTGTCACAAAGATGAGATCTTACATAAACTATAATTTCTAAGGATACACTAATTATTTTTAGTATATCAAGAGCTCATAACATGAATTATAATGCAATTCACATCCTTATCAACACGACTCTTTCCTAGCAATCACATATTTCCTAGCTAACTTGTAATGTGTGTTAGTGTAATATGTAAAAGACTCTTATTCGAAGTAGGACTCGATCTTACATTCAATCACGTGAGCCTTTTATTTCTGTACTTGATTGTCTTTTCCTGTTTGGTCATCTCTCTTAGCTCTATTGGGTGATCATAAGTCCTAGTTTTCTTCGTTGATTGCTTTATAACTTTCCCAGTTGTAACTTCTCTAGTCAATTTGAATTTTTTTTCAGACTTGGCTGATTTCACTATAATACTCCTACTTAGTCAACATGTGGGTGTTTATTTATTTTTTGTAAACACAAATCACTAAGTATTTATTTTTTAAAATACAAAATATTATTTCATTAATATCAAATAAGATACAAATCCATTGTAACATCCCGAGATTTCATATCATTTTTAAATGTATCAAATAATCATATTCATATATATAAAACAGGCTAGAAACATTTTTTAAAAAATATGTCTGTCTGTTTTCCCTAAATGATCTAGCCGTTTTAACTTATGGAAATAGCCTTAGAAACAGTTGGACCGTTTCTTCAAAATGGCTCAGTGGCTTTAGCCTTCAGATAATTTCATCTCGTTTTGGCATTCCGATCCTTTCTTTGATTTCTCATCATCCTTCGATCTTGTTTAAGTTTGTATATACTTATACCTAAGATTATACCCTGATATAAGCACTTTGTTAGAGGAAATATTAATCTATGTCTTTATCCTCATATTACTAATTTGTAATAGTCCGACTGTACGACTCGATCAATGTTAAAAGATTCAAACATATCCTCTTTATTTTAGGGTAATTTTTTTTCCCAACAATCAGCAGAGTTTCGTTTGCATTTAGGACATCCCAAGTTATCGACTACTATCAGTTTACTCAATCAACTCATCATTACAAGGTCCCTTAATTCCAGATCTTATATCAAACATCATAATTTCACACCTCATACAATCCACACAATATATATATATATCCTACAAGTAAGTTCAATATGAACATGGTCCAACACATCATATCATAAAATTTAAAGGAAAAGGAAAACTAACATGCAAAGAAAGTATTTACAATATAAGAAGTGTTCTTAAATATTTCAAAATGGTTAATTACAAGATAACTAAAAATACTACATGTTAAACTGAACCTTTATAAATACATCAAGGTTTGCACAAAAGTATACTATATAAACACGTTAATTCCCTTTTGTTTTAAGTTAAATATTTACATAAGCTTCACAAAGTAAAGTCCTAAAATAATGATCTTCCTGAATGTTTGATGGACCTATTACATAAATAAACATACCATTATATTGATAAAGAATATATGTATGCTCATGTAATGAATATGAATAAAGTATTAACTTTCTATCAAATCCATGAGAATTCTAACAAAGAACTTATATTTTGCTTGTAAATCTTTTAACCCAGTTAACACTCATTTGTATATTCTTAATTGAATAATCTTATTTACTTGCATAAACTGGGTGACCTTGTAAGGTTTAATCTTGTAATTCATTTCCCGGCAATCCTATCACGGATGCCATTAGTCAGAGCTAATCGTGTAAATCATATCCCGGCAATCCTATCACGGATGCCATTAGTCGGAGCTAATCATGTAGATCATATCCCGGCAATCCTATCACGGATGCCATTAGCCGAAGCTAATCTTGTAAATACATTAGGCTTTATTTACATTGAACACGATATTTATTATAATTGCATTCACCAGAAGGATTCTAAATTGTATAAGTGTAAATAGGAGGGAAAATCACGCACCTACTTCGCCTGTCTCGCGACCTCCCCTAATAGAAGATCCAATCCTGGTTGGTCCTCCTGAATCACAAGGAAGTTTTTTTTTTTGTTTATGATACTTTCAAGCCGATATTTAGAGAATTCATATTCATCCATTACTCATATGTTACTTTCTATGCATGTTTATTTCCTCATAATAACATACATACATATATCATATATATTTTCAGAGTTAATATCTCAATATACAAGTGTTCGTATGACTCAATTCTTTTATATTCTTATTTATAGTATTCACATAAAAGTCTACTGTTACTGTCTAACTTTGAACTGTTACTGTCCAATTTCCAACTGTTATTGTTTAACTTTGAACAGTTACTTTCCAATTTTCAACTGTTACTATCTGACTTTGAACTGTTACTATTTGACTTTTCCAATCGTTATTGTTTGACTTTTCCAACGGTTACTGTCTGACTTTTCCAACCGTTATTGTCTGACTTATAACTGTTACTGTTTGACTTTTTCCAACTGTTACTGTTTGACTTTGAACTGTTACTGTTTGACTTTGAACTGTTACTCTTTAACTTTTTCCAACTGTTACTGTTTGACTTTTCCAACCGTTACTGTTTGACTTTGAACTGTTACTGTTTGACTTTGAATTGTTACTGTCTGAACACTCATCAAATTTTTAACTATATCTAAAGTTTTAAAACTCCATTTTAACTGAGATTGATCTCGTTGGAAAGCTAAGACACAAGGCTACTAGTTCTATGTGGGAGGAGAACCTAGTTTTGCCTCCAAGACAGTCAAAATTATTCATTTACTAATTAGTCCTACTGCCCTATATAATCAGTCACGACTCAGTCTCAGTTGGTAACCCATAACTGGAGTTCTACGTCTCCAAATTGAGCAAGACCAGTTTCCTTGGTTAGCTAACATTCAAATCTACAATTTCTATGAGGAACCCGATCCTAATCCCCTCATCCTCCTATCCGAAATCTCATCGAAAGTTAGGAGACAAGTCTGTCCAGATTTGTCTCCCCCTCCCTTTCACACAATACTTTCATAAACTACATACCACACACATGAATTAACTTAATCTCAACAATAAGTACTTTTTCCCCAATTTATGTCTAAGAACCCTAACCTATGATTCAATATCAAGGCATCAATTCTTTATCGAATTTAAAAATGATTTTTTTTAAGATCATGTTCAGAATACCTTACCTAGTACAGATTAAGATTTTGATCTTCAACCAGTTGAAGATTTTCAACTCCCTCCTTTCTTTTCTTCTTGTTCAATTTCCCTCCTGTCTTTTCTTCTTGTTCAATTTCTTGGTAATCCTTTGCTCTCAAGTGTTTATCCCATCTTTAAGCTCTTAATCTTGGATGGGTTCTTGAAATTTTAGTGTTTCTCTCTTGATTTCTCAAGAATGGGTATACAACTCCCTATTTTCTCTCTTTATGGTTCCTACAGATTTTTTTTTTGGTGAGGAGAGAGTATTTATATTCTATATTTTCTCTTATTTACATTTAAACCCCCTTTTTCCTTTAAGTGTATTATTCTCTTCAATTAAATCCAACCCTCAACAGTATCAGGTTTATTATAATGTCTCGAATTATTTCGCCCTGAAATTTATATTCAAAAATTTCTAAATTTCTGTTTTTATTTAATCATATGCATGAATTTCTTCACTTTTATTTATTTATTATTTTTCCCGGGGTTTACATAATTAATGAATGTTATTTTAGAAAAGTAACCTCTTAGAATAAAGAATTTATCCACATTAAAGAATTTATCTATTTAAAAAAAGTAATTACCAGAGTCTACCTTATACAAGGCTTTACCCAAAATTTTAACTCGCATTAACACATATAAAAACAACAACAACAACAACAACCCAAATCACATTCGACTCACTCAACCAATACTTAGGTAGCTTTTTATAAGCATATTAAATCTCTACCAAATTTCCAATTCATTGCAATCTCATTATCAATCGATAAGCTTCCTTATCCTATATTATACACATTAGGCTACCACCTTTATGTATGCATCAAGATCTTGTCAACTATATGTTCAATATTTCATTTCATTTAATCATAACTCATACTTTTAAGTTAACTGCATTCGTCAAATTATTTTAATATCCCTAGCTTGTAGTTTATATCAATTAAACATTCATTTACTCATTCCAATGATCATAACTCATGCTTTATGTTAACCCTATTCGTAGAATCATTTCAATATCTTTTGTATGTGGCTTATATCAATCCTATCCAATACTCATAGTTTAAGTTTTGACCTAAATATAGGTTCTTAAATCTTGATTATTACATTGAACTCTTACTTAACTTTGGTTATGGTTTCATTAACCCTAATCAATAAACTTAACTCATACTTAACTTCGGTTATGTGTTTATTAACATTAATCAATATATTTAATTCATACTTTATTTCTTTTATTTGTTCGTTAACCCCATTCAATAAGTGTGGCTTATGTATAAGGATGACCCTATTCATTTACTCAATTTAATATCCTTAACTCAAGCCTTAACTTAATCATATGATTCATCAAATCATTTTCTTAATCATGGTCCATGCTTTAAGACGTCTAAATTCATTATTCAATTCCAATAATCATTAGGACTATGTATCCACTCTATCATTTTCATTATTATATTTCAGTACTCGTAACTCATACTTTACATCTATTATGCATTCATCAATGTATTCCCATTCTTGTGGCCTATACTTACATCAACCCTATTCTTATCAATCAATTTTGACAATTTATAATCTATATTTTACATCAACCATATTCATTGACTCATTTCTGTAGTTATGATATCATCCTTTAAGACATTTTTTACTCTCCACCATTGTCTGAATATTCATAATAAACCCCACCATTGCAGCCGACTTAGATTTCTAAAATAATCCAAGCTTATGCCTGCTTATGCAGCCAACTCAAATGCTCAACGTACCCCTGCTCATGCAATCGAATTAGATTTCCCTAATTAGTCCCTGCATTACAACCAACTTATTTTGACATTGAAGTCCCTGCCATTGCGGTCGATATATTTTCTCATTATAGTCTCCTTCTTTGTGATCGACTAGTTACAAATCATTTTCCTTCCCCAAAGAAATATTTAAAAGGGTATCATTTTCCCAGAGCATATTTCATTTGCTATCATTTTCCCACCTTGAAGGCATATTTTATAAGGTATCATTTTTCCATCCTGAAGGCATATTTCATTTGATACTATTTTCTTGACCCAACGACATATTTTTATAAGGTATCATTTTCACATTCACATAACATACTTAATTTTACTCATTATTCCACGTTTGCATATTGTATTTCATTTATTCATAATTTTCACGTTCATACATCGTACTTTGTTTCCTCATCATTTTGTCACACTTGTTCCTCACATCAGAATCATATTCATATACTCACCTCTATTTCTCAATCGATTACTTCCATCGATTTCTCTTTTTCTTACATTACATCACTTTGTCATTCACTTACTCACATCATATTCACATTTATGTAATTAAATAAAAACACTTCTTAAAATAAAAGAAGGAAGGAGATTAACACGTACCTGGAGCTTCTGCAGAAAGTGCTCCTTTATGAGTCCCACTTTGAATGTCCCTTTTGAAATTTCCTACAACACATCTTGAATTAGTACCCAAGCATTTTGGTCCATTTACAACACTTATTCACATCATCATACGTGCTCACATTAATTTTAAATATCTAAACATCTTATCATTTATTTTTGTAGTTCATTTAATGTCCTCACATTTCACCTCTATGTTCAATGTCTAAACTTTTTGTCAACAAATTCCATATCCCAATTAAATGTCTAAACATCACATGTAACTATTTTCTATAACATGATTCAATATCCATGCCTTATGTCAACCATTATATAATCCAATTAAATATCTAACTATTTCGTTAACTAAACTCAATGTCTACACTTTTGATCAACCTATTTCAATATCTAAATGTCTAAACTTTTTTTCGATGACAATCCATGGTAGGCATTAGATTTAAACTATCCTATACTTGGATTTTGGACATTCCCAACCTTCCCAATCCAAGTCAACAATAGTTCAATCACATACTAACTCATTTACAAGATTCACAATCAACTTAGATCTATAAATCAACATCATCACATCCAAAATACACAAATTTAATCAATTTTTCACACTTTCATTATCCCAAAGTATAACAACAATAACTCAAACTTTTAGCAATCCACATTACAATATTCAAAACCAATCCCAAGAATCCCCAACATCATTTAAACATTATAATCAATACAATTATATAAAAGGCAATAGTGGTAAAACTTGAAACCTTCTATTTAAAAGGATTTTGGCAATCATAATGGTGGAAATTAGTTTTTCAAAAAACAACCTATCATTTCATCTATTTAGAAGACAAATTAAATTCCATAAAACTTTTATAACTTTAATTTTCCTTAAAAAAACCCGGTAGCATAACTCTCTCAAATAAAAAAACATTCAAACGATTGGAAACAATTATCATCTTTTTAGAAGAAAATAAATAAATAAACACAATGGAAAGAAAGAAAGGGGTGAGAATGAATGAAATAAAATCAAAAATATAGTAACTTGATTTAATCTAATTATTATGATCCAATCTCACTTATATAAAGAATAGAAAACATTGGTATGACTCTAAATATAATGCACCATGTTATTTTACTCAAAATGTAAAGCTAACTATATGTTGAGATGTAATTATAAAACTATTTATCTATACATGCTAGAATATTTTGTTTTTCAAAATAACACAGCTGCAAAATTGTTTTAGGAATATAGAAAAATTAGAAACTTAGTTGGGAAAATAGAATTGTTTTTTGTTATGGTAGCATCATTTGTGCATTTAAAAAATTTATTGACAACATTTTTTACGTTGTTGCAACCATTAGATTAAAAAAATACCCCCTTTCCCTTTTTTTTTTCTTTTTTCTTCTTCACCACCCCCTCACCTGAAAATACCACACTTTCTCTCTCCACCATGACATAATACTTGTTTCTTTCCCTTCATCATGACAAAAGCTCCTTTCATCTTCTTGCTTCTTTCCTTTGTCTCTTTCCAGCACTTTCACTAACACTGTCATTTTCACTCACCACCACCACCATTTATAGTACATCTACTTTAATCATTTTAGGTATGACCCACCTATCCCCTTGTTTATTTTGTTTTTTATGTAAAATTTTTATTATGTTAGGGTTATGATTTTATAGTGAATTTAGAGTTTTATTGATTTTGCTTAAATTAACTATAAATTAATTTTAGAATAAATTTCATAAACTAGGTTTTGTTTAATTGTGTTAGGGTTAGGGTTTTTTGGTCAATTTAGAGTTTTGTTGATTTTGCTTAAATTATTTATACATTATGTTAATTATCTATAAATTACATTAATTGAGTTGTTAAATTATGTTATTTTATAAGCAATTTGATGAATTAGTATTTTGTTGACTATGTTAGGGTTAGGGTTTGAATTGATAAAACATGTCATTTAAAGAGAAATTTGATGAAGTATAGTTTTGTTGATTATGTTAGGGTTAAGGTTTTGTTGATTTTGTATAAATAAACTATTAGTTATGTTAATTAGATATAAATTACATCAATTAAGTTGCTAAATTATGTCATTTAGGGAGAAATTTGATGAATAAGTGTTGTTGTTGTTGTTGTTGTTGTTTTTGTTAGAGTTTAATTAATTACATTAAAGATTAGTTTAATTTATATCAATTAGGCAAAGATTATGTTAATTATGCATAAATTATGTTAATTATGCATAAATTACACCAATTGAGTTGATAAATTGCTTATATTGAGTACAATCTGTATGGATTAGAGTTTTGTTAATTATCAATTTGCAAGGTTGTTTTATGATAGCATTAAGTTTTGTTGTTTTACAAAATAAGTCTTCTAATATATGATTGTTAGGTCATTATGGTGGTATTATTGTCGATACCAATAATGATATCTTTTTCAATGTAGAAACTAACATGTTCCTTACTACTGGATTAAACATTTCACTTGTTAAAAAAGTAATACGTTGAGGCATTGGATGGAATTATAATGCAATTATAGTTGACATTACTTAGAAGATGCAAGTTAGGGAACGCCCAAATTGTTATGCTAATTTTTAATGATGTTAGTTTGAATTCTCTAGTTGGGTTGGTCATCGAAAAAGGATGGTAGATTTTAGAGCATTACTTGAACAATAGACCTAAATGAGAATACTCATCTAGTATGGAGTTCACTCGGGTCACAAGTCACACTTAAAACACCACACAATCATCACATATAATTGGTCCATCTGGGATAATTACTGATGCAATAAACCTAACATTGAAACCTGAAATTATAGATAGGAAAGTTCCACTAGATTACAACTACTTCATTTGGTTATGATAAATCTAAACCAAGTGGTGAGGAGAATGATCATGATGTTAATGTAGTTGAAGAAAATGAGTTGGTTGATCCAATAAACCAACTCATAGGACCTCTCATTCCTGAATTTAAGGATGCTAGTGGGGCTACTAAAATGACATGCAATGATTGGACTTTAAGTCGTAGGAATTAAGGCTTAAGTATTAAGTTGGAGGTAAGATAAACATTCCAAAATAAGTCTGAAGTAATAATATAGTTAATGGTGGTTTATAGCAAATTCCTTATAATACAAGGTGTAATGTTTAACAACTTATATGCAGTTACAGTGTATGCATGCACCAAACTATAAATGGTATTTACATTGAAGTATCATAGGAATTATCATTTATTTGAGATCTCAAAATTAAAAGGGCCATACATAGGTATCAACTTATTGGTTATGAAAGACCATATCAAACTAATTTAAATTTTATTGTTATACACATGTTATCCATTGTAAGTGATGAAATAAGTACTAAAATTATGATCATCCAAGATATAATACATATCAGTTTTAAGTATAATATCTCTATTACATATCATTTCTATATATATGTTAAGGAGATGACATCTATGTTCAAGGATGTTGCCATGCAATTTGGTCTTCCTATAAGTGCAATATCTATATTAGATAAAAAGAAGTATAATATATATCAGTTTTTAGTATTGATGTTGCCGCAACTATGTTCATTTGAAGAAAAAAACTTTAAAAGGTAGATCTAGTTTACAATCTAAGGTTGTTATCCCTATTCTAAGACTTAGTCCCAATATATAAACTAGTCTCTTTGTACCCAATATCATGTTGAAGGTTATCAATTTCATTACGTTTCAACTAGAATGACTGGTATAACTCACACTATTTTAAGAAATAGAACAAAGTGAAACAAATTTCATGTCGCTTAGGACCTTTGGTCATTTCAGATTTCTCACCCATATTCCAGTCGACATTTTTCGAGTTTACTATGTTTGTTCTATTTAGGATTAAATGGCTTTCGAGCGAGAATGCTGAAATGATTGGCAGCCATGAGGGTTAGTCGAATTGATTGGTATCTAGTTAGGATTACTAGATTGAATGACTTTCGAATAGGGATGCCAAAAGGTTTTGTAATCATGAGGGTTGACCGAATTGATTGGTATCAAGTTTGGATTACCACTGAGGGTCTTAAGGAATTTTATTCAATCAATAAGAATGGAAATGAAGTCGAAGGAAAGTTGCATAAAATAATGTAGTTTTTGAGGAGTTTTAAAGTATTTTGTAATAACAGAGATTTTTTTGGTAAAGAAATATTGATCTTTATTTTAGGTTCTTTATTGGATTGCCAGGAGTGACTTCTAATTATTATTCTTTTGTTGCAGTTGATAGATGGGAATTCCTCTCAAGCATTTGTATTGTAAACTCTTATAATTATTTTGTGTTATGTAACTAAAATATGTAAGTTTTAAATACTACATTAGTAATGGTATGTAAAGAAACAACTCATTTCAGATGTTGTGTATGTGTGTGTGTAATTTCCAATTAGTTCAATGCATGTCAATTATTAGTATATGTTATTTGCATTTATTGTTAACATGAATTCAATGAAAAATGAGAGTTGATACAAGGATAAATGAATGAATGAGTAAGGGCTCATTTGAGTTGAGTATTGATCCAAAATTATTGGATCAGTTTTGTGTTGATTGATATATGTTTGTTGTAAAGATATGATTAGTCTTAAAATAAAACTGATATCTCATGTACTGTATAAACCAATTAACCGTTTAGGATTACCAAATGATCCAGTCAACCAATTTATTTGAGGAGCAATGAAATTGTCTTTTGTCTAATTCAGTCAATCAAATTAGTTGACCATTTGTTCGATCATTAATAACACCAGTGAAATTTAGTAGTATCCAGTCGACCGTTCTAATTGATAGTGAACTATTACTAGAAAAAAAAATCTACCCTGGTATTTTATAAACCATGACTAAGCATGAAGTAAGAAATCGATTTAGAAATTAGAGATGTCACACCAAAGCCATTACATTTTCAACTTTCATTAAGAAGAATAAAAATGAACACTAAAAAAATGAGTTTGAGCCCAAGTACCCTCTTATGGGTAACCATAGTATTGGGTCAACAAACCAAGTGTCATGTACTCCTCTTCATTTGACCACATATTTATATGTATGACTGTTAAAAGTTGTGTTCTACTGAGTTGCAGAAACTGTGATATGCAAGAATAGTGTTAAAAAGAGGATCTACATCTAACTTTTAAGTCCATGAAAATTTCATTTCTTGTACATTCTCTGTCATTTTTTTCTCTTCCAAACATATATACATAGATGGATATACACAAGCAAAAGCTACACACCTAGGTCTAGTTACATACTAAAATTATTTTAAATCCACGAAACTATGTTTAGATATTTACATTATATTTATATTGCATAATTTGAGGTTAATTTATTTTTAGATTTAAATTGAAATCAAGTATGTTGAATTAATATTTTGAATTATATATATATATATATATATATATATATTAATGATTACCATTAGCATCATTATTGTTGTTGTTGTTGTTGTTATTGTTGTCGTCATCGTCATCATTATCATCATTGTTGTTGTTGTTTTTGTTATTGTTGAAATAACAAAAATCATAAATTTATTTTGAATGATAAAATTATTAATACTATTATTATCACTATTATTACTAGTAGTATTATTACTAATATCATTACTATCATTATTATTGTTGTTGTTGTTATTTTGATTATCATTGCTATCATTAGCACCATTATAATCATAATAAACAATTATCATTTTCACTATTATTACCATTATTATCACTATTAGTAGCATTATTACTATTATTATTAGTATCATTATTATTAATAATATAACTATACAATTACTACTACTACTATTATTATTACTATTACTATCATTATTATTTTATTATTATGTAAAAAACAAAAGCCATAAATTTGTTTTGAATGATAAAATTGAAAACCATAAAAACATTGATAAAAAGACTAAGGAAAAAAAACCAAGAAATCAAAAGAAAAAGAACTAAATTTAAATTCTTATTATTATTGAAAAAAAAATCATAAAATTGACTTGAATGATAAAATTAAAAGCATAAAAACTTTGACAAAAGGTAAAAGGAACAAAATCAAAAATCAAAAGTAGAAAGACTGAACTAAAACATATTATATATAGAAATTAGAATTAAAGGATTAAATTGAAAAATCATAAAACTTTAACAAAAGAGAAAATGACAAAAATAAATAATCAAAACTTAAATTACTGAACCTGAAAAGGCAATACAAATAGGGACCAGAGTGCATCTCTCCATGTAGGTAAGAGAAATGAAGGGGAAAAAAACAGAGAAATGGCTATCAGCGATAAACTAGCCACCTTTAGATGACACGCACCGGCCATAAAGAAAGAGTACATGGCAAAGCATAAAATGAGACAGCGTGAGACAACTTTCCACCACTAGAAAGCGCTACACGCGCCGCCTAAAGTGTGTGGCACCTTCCACATGCCAACAATTTTTTAAATAAAAAATACTAATTAAATGTTAAATTACTATATCACCTTTGACCAATCCCAGTCATTACAAAAACACTTTGAGGAAAAGATGTCAACGCCCATGGTTACATGGTCTATTTTTTGTGTACCTTAAGACAATTGTGTAAGTGTATTGTATAATTAAGAAGTAAAAATTCCAGAACACCCTTTATCTAGCAATGTTAGTTTTTTTTTTTATTCTAGGGTATTTTAGTTCTTACACTATGCATTAAAAGACGAATCGACAAAAAGACCTCAAAACAAATCAATAATGACTAATTAACCATGTAAAAAGACCAAAACACCCCTGAATCAAAAGCAATCATTTTTTTCTTGCCAAGGCCTTAGACGTCACTCCACTATTGCAATGAATAGTGAGTGTGTCCATGGCTATAGAAAATCTCTCATGTCTTTTAGTATATTTGTTATACATTGATCAAACTACTTTTTTGACTCATGTATTAGGTGGATCACGTGTCCTAGACATGTGGTAATCTCATAATTGATTCAATAGTTGTTTATCTCTAAGGACATTCCACACTTTTGAATATCATCTTTTTATAATGGTCTAATATTGTTTTAGGCTCATATGTCTTATAATATAAAACTATAAACTAATACAATTTATTTTTAATATTCTTATCTAAAAAAATCACATGAGGTCAAGGCTATATAAATACCCTAAAGTCCCAGGATAAAAGGATTGTATCTATCTTATTCTTCAAAACACACAAATAGTAACCTCTCAGCTCACACTTTCTCAAGGTCATCTCCTCGGTAAGTACTAACTTAATTACCAATGGGTCCCTTATTGGTTTAGATAACTTTTTTTTATTTTATAGGCCCTTGTATTTCAAGAATATAACACCTTTCTACAAGTTCAATACATTTCATCCTAAGAATGAAACAATTTTAGTAGAAGTTTTTCATAACCACATCAATGACATCATTTATGGGGACCATCTTAAAAGCCAATTTCTTTCTCCATTTGAGTTCTAATAACACTTAGATGATAAGGAGAAGACTTCCTTCATCATTGATTAAAAGACCTATTATTACAAACCAATGCCCTTCAAGTTAAAAAAATATCGAGACTACTTATTAGAGGGTGGTCGTTCTAGTATTCAAAGGCCAACTAGACAAAATATATAAACACTTATATTGATGACATATTATTCATAAGCATGAGTTTTGAAAAATATTTTCAAGATCCACAGTAGGTTTTTCTTGTTCTTCATAAGTATCATATCAAGTTGAACCCCTCCAAAGTGTGCCTTCTCCATTTAAAGGACAAGTTTCTAGGATTTCTTAATAGTAATTGGGGTTTACAATCTAATATATATATATAAAAAAAAGGTTGGAGTCATCCTTGACATGTCATATTTCTAGTCGATCAATAATTTTTAGAGACTTGTACGTAAAATCATTGCTTTCAATCAATTTATATTTCACTCGAAGGAATATTTATTGCCTTTCTTTGAAACGCTCAAGAATAATATAATTTTAAGTGGACATCAAAATGCTAAAAGGCCTTTGAGGAGTTGAATGTTGACACGACCAAAAGTTTGATGTCTTCTCCCAAGTGCAGGAGTGTCGAAGTAATAAATAACCTGGCAAGACCGGGGTCGAACCACAAGGAGGTTAATTGTATAAATTATAGTTAACAGTAACACAATAACAACAATAATAATACTAATACTAATACTAATACTAATACCAATAATAATAATAATAATAATAATAATAATAATAATAATAAAGGAGAAGAAGAAGATGATGATGAAGAAGTTGATGAGAACTTTGAGATGAAGATCAATATGAGAATTAAATAATGATAAAAACAAATGTCAAGGTTAGAGGATCCACTAATAGTATTTCAAACAAGTATAGTATAAACTCTTTTTTTATTAAATTGGAAACCACACACAAGGAGGTTCCAATCAGATTATAAATTGTTAACATGATTACATTAGTTATCTTATTCGAATAATGCTAATACTTATAAATGTTGTCAGGCATTCATGATTATAACTTATGTTAACAACAAATCAAGT
>Ga0325410_1003866_pt1 | contig 16845 bp, 17 predicted proteins | sample PopdelMetagenome_16_FD_206182 | JGI IMG/M metagenome (GOLD analysis project Ga0325410, IMG submission 206182) | Populus deltoides microbial communities from Bellville, Georgia, United States - Xylem-PdIQD-R3 | ecosystem: Host-associated > Plants > Phyllosphere > Stem > Wood/Secondary xylem...
TTTTACGTTATTGTTGTTATTTCTTTAAAAGAAAGTGGCGTTTCTGTTTTTCTTACAGCAGCTCTTGTTTATCTCTTTCTGTCCATCTTTGTTTTCATCATTAATGGCGACCCGTAAGTTTATTACTTTGCATGCTAGTTGTTTATATGATCACTGAATGTGTTCTTTATATTTCAAGTTTGATGTCATTAAGGAGATGGTGGTTTGCTCCATCTGTGCGCTGCGTAATGGGTGAATATGTGCAGGACTTCAGTTTGAGAATAATTGTGAAGTTGGTGTGTTTTCTAAGTTGACCAATGCGTACTGCCTAGTTACTATTGGTGGATCATAAAGCTTCTACAGGTAGTCTGAATTCTGAGCTGACAAGTTATCTGACTTATTTATAAATGATTTGCATGAGACTGTAATTGTATGGTGTTTTGCGGCACTTTTGAGGCAGAGTTAGCGGATGTCATTCCTGTTGTTAAGACCTCAATTGCTGGCACTCAGATAATTGGACGGCTATGTGCGGGTGAGAATTCTGAAGTTCTTTTTTGCCTTGTCCTAGAATCTGCAATGCAGTGCTTTGTACTTTAGTGATTGCAAGTGTCTACTCTTTTGGCAGGTAACAAGAATGGGCATCTTGTGCCTCATACCACCACTGATCAAGGTGAGTTTGATGAGATTCTGAAAGTAGGAAAAGAATATTATAGCTACGTTTATAGTTCAGCTGTTTCAGCTAGATTATAGCATTGAACAATTGTACCATGTTTGATGGATTAGTTTTTTGATATACTCATGTGATTTTGTAGACGTACTGCAATGCAACTCTCGTTGGTATCATACCATTTACAATTTCCAATAATTTATTATTAACAGTTGGACCTGCAAGCATCTCATGAATGGAAGAAAATGTCCTTATGCTCATGTTTAATAATATATGTTCTTTTGATCACCTACCTGATAGAAGACTTTGAACTCTCGGTTATCTGTTGGATATCTTATGTACTAATTGTTTTATGTTTCTCATTGAAGAACTCCAACACTTGAGAAACAGTCTACCTGATCAAGTAGTTGTTCAACGGATTGAGGGGAAACTATCCGCCCTGGGGAATTGCATTGCATGCAATGATCATGTTGCCCTTGCGCACACTGACCTTGACAGGGTAAAGTTCTATATCCCTGAATTACTTGTTTCATGACATAATGATCAAGCTGTTGTTATAATCATCTGGAAATATTGGAGATGTCTGAAAACAATTATTGATCTCATCGTTCATTTAATTTCTCTGTCACGTCCTTAAGTTAGGACTGGCTCTCTCTTGGTTGGAGACCTGAAGTTAAGCTTGAAACCTGTCTGAATGAATTTTATATTAACTAGCCGGTTCATCCCTTGTGTGCCATTCAATTATTTGGAGCTCCTCAAAATTGTCAAGAACAAATTCTTCGGTAGTAGCAGGTACCCCATTTCAGGCCCTGAAAGTGAATCAGAGGTATAACATGGCTTCTTATCCCTACACCTGGTGGAACTTTGCTTTAAAATGTTTTAAAGAAAGTTTTTGTTAGAAGTTAAGAATATTCAAAAAGCTTTCTGAAGAACACTTTAAAGAAAGGTATAATATCTTATCACTTTTCATTATTATTATTTTTTGGGTGCTCACATCTACTGTCACGTGCAACTTTCATCAGGAAACTGAGGAGATAATAGCTGATGTTCTAGGGGTTGAAGTTTTTCGGCAGACAATAGCTGGTAACATTCTTGTGGGGAGCTACTGTGCCATCTCCAACAGAGGTGGTTTGGTAAGAGAGACTGGCTTCCCCTTGAAGGCTCGAACAAACTTTTTAATAGTTGTGCGATCACAGAACTTCCACTAAAATCTTGTGTTTGGTCTATGGACAGGTCCATCCTCGTACATCCATTGAAGACCTGGATGAGCTTTCCACCCTTCTCCAGGTCCCTTTAGTTGCTGGTACTGTAAACCGCGGCAGCGAAGTGATAGCCGCTGGAATGACAGTAAATGACTGGACATCCTTTTTTGGGTCGGACACTACAGCTACTGAGCTATCTGTCATTGAAAGTGTCTTCAAGTTTAGAGAATCCCAACCTATTGCCATTGTTGATGAGATGAGGAAATCATTAGTTGACAGTTATGTTTGACTTGACATTAGCCATTCTCTTACCTTTCAACTGACACCTTATCCTCCTGTGATGCTAAACATCAAAACTTCTTGATTCAGATTTTGTTATCTGATCAAGAATACATGCTTTCAGAATGGGTTTCAAGTTCCCTTTATGTTACTGGCTCACAATCTCTCTAGAATCGGTTGCCATTATTTGCACCTCCTCTCATGTTCTCTGCCACAGGATATTTGCTCCTTGCTCTCAGTCTCACCTGTGTGGGATTCATGTTGCAAGTTAATTCAATGAGAGTTAAATTTTGATGAGTTTTTTGCACGGGCAACTATCACCCATTTCAAAACCAACAGCGAGATTTAGAATGCTACATGAAGATATAAATCCAGTTTTGAGTATTGTTCTTGTTGCCAAGCGGGGGTGTCATGGATTTGCCACTGTAATTTTTTTTTTTATCTGACTGCTAACTTTTTTTTACCAGGATTAATTGGTGAATTTTTCCTCAATATTTGCAAATTAGTCCATAACTTGGAAATACATCCTAACCTGCCAAGTCCGTATTTAGAACAGTGGCTAATTTTTTAAAGTATATTTATTAAAAAATATGTTTAAAAAATATTTTTAATATGAATAGTAAATTTAAATTTTTAAAAAATTAAAATTTTTAAAAATTACAATTGGACTGCGTGCTCAAACATCCTCTAGTCAATAACTGTTATTTTTGTTTTTTTAATCATAACTTTGATTGATTTGTCAAATAACTTATTTAACATATGATGTAAATTTTGGGTCAAATCAATCCTGGAGCTGGATGCTATGAGTATGAGACAAAAACACATGCAACTACCGGTTTCTTTTTTTCAACCGAAAATAATTAACTATCACGTGAATTTAATGTAATATTAGGTAATTTAATAGAGATTTAAAAAAAATTATTTAGAAATATATTAAAATGATATTTTTTATTTTTAAAAAAATTATTTTTAATATCAATACATAAAAATAATTTTAAAATAAAAAAAATATAATTTCAAACAAAAACGTTTTTTAAATAATAATGAGATACAGCATAGACGCATAAACATACAGCCCCTGTAAAGTCCAGTCAAAATACAAAATAAATAGAAGAATCCAGAAACAAGAACAAAGATTTTCCTTCGAGAACAAGAAAAGAATCAGTAAAACTCACGCCTACCGTAAGGACATGACCGTCATTTCGTCTCCACCCCCTCGCTCCTCTCGCTCTCTCTCCTTACTTTGACGGATGCAATTGCGTCAGTACTCTAACACCTGCCTCACAGCCCGATTGTTTTCTCATTTAAAAGCGTTTTTCCATTTTTTAAACTTAAATTATTATTTTTTAATATATTAATATTAAAAATAAATTTAAAAAAATAAAAAATATATATTATTTACTGTGAAAAGCTACCAAAAAGCCCCATTCGCGGGTACAATCTCAATTTCTCCACGCTTCAGTTTGTTTACACGCCACGTACTCAACTCAGCAAATAGGCCCCACTTTCTAAACCCAAACTAGCCCGTCAAAAACCGCCACGTTGCCATCAAGCGATACTTCACATTTTCCTCTCCTTGTCGCTAGAGCTTTTCCCTCTCCGGATTTTCCTCGAAAAAATCAACTCCTTGTTTGTGATTAAATAGAAAATGAAAGAAAAGAAAGACTCTCACTTTTTGACGCCAAAATGATGGCTTCTCCTTCGTCTGTCTCTCGTCAACTTTCAGATTCCGATTGAAGCATATAGACCCTAACCCTAAGAACTTCGGTTTTTTCTTTAAAATTCTCTTCTGAAAACTACTTAATCTTTTCTTTTAACCCTAAAACGAACTCTCGTTTGGATTTTGATGGGCCGTAGTGACTCTGCAACTTCACTCGCTCCGGGGTTCCGATTCCACCCGACCGATGAGGAACTTGTCCGGTACTACCTTAAACGGAAGGTCACTAACAAACCGTTCCGCTTCGACGCCATCTCCGTCACCGATATTTATAAATCTGAGCCGTGGGATCTTCCAGGTCGCAACTTTTTACAACTTTCTCTCTTTAGATCCACGTGTCTAGCTCTTTCCCTAATTACATAAATTCTTTTATTTTTTCTTAATTGTGAAGCAGTTGATGCCTTTCTTTTGTTTAATCGTAGATTAGCTAGTGATTTAGCTTGATTAGGTTTTGATTTTGAATTAAAATTTGACTTGGGTTCTTATAATTATTGATAGGCAAGTAATTGGCTTTATTAGCTTGTCTTGACTGGGGTTTATGGATGGTAAAGTGATTTAATTAAGTTAAAAGTTAAGTTTGGCGATTATAATTTAGTCTTGCAATAGTGGCTTATTAATCAATGATTATTATTGATGTGGGGATTCGGTTTGTGGATTTTGTAGATAAGTCGAAGTTGAAGAGCAGGGATTTAGAATGGTATTTCTTTAGCATGTTGGATAAGAAGTATGGAAATGGGTCTAAGACGAATCGTGCTACTGAGAAAGGTTACTGGAAGACGACTGGGAAAGATCGGCCTATTCGTCAGAACTCACAAGTTGTGGGGATGAAGAAGACCCTTGTGTACCATCAGGGTCGAGCTCCACGTGGTCAGCGCTCTAATTGGGTAATGCATGAGTACCGCCTTGTTGATGAGGAGCTGGAGAAAGCGGGAATTGCTCAAGTGAGATTGATATCTTAGAAAAGATGTCTAAGCTTTTGTTTTTATTGTAAATTTGTTGGGATTTTTTGTGTTGATTGTCTTGTGTTTTTTGGTGGGGAAGGATGCCTTTGTGCTTTGCAGGATTTTCCAAAAGAGCGGGACAGGACCAAAGAATGGGGAGCAGTATGGGGCACCGTTTATTGAGGAGGAATGGGATGATGATGAAGTGCCTCTGTTGCCAAGTGAAGAGATGGTGTTGACTGAAGAAGCACCAGTTGGTGATGATGCATACCTGGAAATGAATGAGCTTGGCCAGGTTTGTACTTGTATAGTTACTTGTGGTAAATTATTTTGAATTGTTTGGTTGGAAATTAAATGGATCTCAGTATAGAAATGCATAAATTTAAGAAAATCTATTAGACCTACTCTATGAATTTGAGGTGCGGATGAAAACATTTACATGCAAAGAAGTTAACAAAAGTATTTGTGGTGAGTTCATAAGCATGGAATGCTATTTAGTTGCTTGTTTAGGTGGTAGTACCGAATCTTTGTATTTGCAGGGAGTTCATAAGCATGGAATGCCATTTGGTTGCTTGTATAAGTGGTAGTACCAAATGTTGCTTATTCTGTACATCGTATAAGCAAAGTTGTCATCATTTTAAACTCCAAATAATATATGTTAAAATTTCAAAATCATAGAATGCTTATTTTGTCAGGGTAATAAGAAATCTGGATACAAGTTCTTAATCTAGAAGTGCTTGATCTCACATGTGTATATGTCAATTCTGTCCTTGATGAGGACTATATTAAAACTTTTAACTTGTTTCGGCAGTCCTATTTTCTAATGATAATTTTTTTTTTCTCACTTTGCTTATGTCATTGTAACTTTTTTGTATAAAAGGATTGCCACTTTTACATGACCACAACAGCTTGAAGTCATTTTTGCCATCTGATAATTTTCAAGGTGTTTTCTTTGAGGCTTGAAGTTCTCTCCAAGCTCCTGAGAAAAAAGGATCTACTTTCCGGTTCTCCTTGTGTTTTTTTCCCCCTTTTGATCAGCTATGTATTGATTACAGTTGCAAACTAATGCACCTAGTCTCTGTAACATGCTCTCTGGGGTCAATATGTCATCAGACTTCTCACGTTATTCCTCTGAAGGGCTAGCTTCCTAATAAGAGTTACCATGCTTTAGCTGTATTTTGGATCGCTAAGCTATGTCATTTTATGTTGCATTTTTTTATTCCTTGACTTCTGTGCTTGGCAATCTTGGTTATTGCACTTAGGCTTGTCATATATTCGTCGGGGACTACTTGTTCTCAGATGTATTGCCATATTCCCCCAAATGGACTCACTTTCTATTTAGAATCTCAGTACCTGGCTGTTAATTTGGATCACTAAGTTGTCCTTGTTTGCTCACCTTTTCTATTATTGGTTTATGGTAAAAAAGATTAAACATATTTGTCCTCCAACTTGTTGATTTGTCTTATTTAGAGTATATGCTGTGTTGGTCATGTGTTTTTTCCATAGTGAAGATCTATAAATCTGTTGTGGGTGTGTTTTCAAGCATTGTCTGTTTCTTCAGCGTTACTTGTGATCCATGCTCCTCTGCCCAGCTTTCATCCGTTAATCCATCATGTTTGCATTTCATGATTAAAGGCCTCACCACCAATTAAATTTTTCACTATTCTGTTTCTTTTTATGGCCAGAATTTCGACACTGGAATTACATCTGAAAATACTGCCCTTCCACAAAACTTCTACTATGGGGAAGCAAGCAACTATGTGGAGCAGCCCAGAGACTTCAGTGAAGATGATCTAAAGCCCATGTTAAGAGGGGCTGAAAATCGACATGGTCCATCTCTGCCAGTTGAAGAAAACTTGGACGTACCTAGGCAATATGAGACGGATGCAGTCAAAAATGAATACAACAACGTGGAGCCAATGAATAATGTGAATGCTGTTGATGTGAATTATTTGTTTGATGAATCATACTTGGACGCTCTCAATAATCTTCCACAGAGTGAAGGACTTTTCCTGGAAGCTAATGATCTTTCAAATCCTGTGGAGCCAGAGACTGGCGGAGATTCCTCAGGTTTTGACATGCTGGAAGAGTACCTCAATTTCTTTGATGCTGATGATGAGAATATGTCTTTTGATCCCTCTGATATCTTTGCAAGTGATACTGCTGTTTCCAATCAACAACCTCCTCCCCAAGAGGTAAGAATTTACTCAAATCTTCATTGCTTAATTCACTGATTGAACTGCATGCGGCAATTAATTAGTAACTGCATAACAGGATGTCAAGGGTGGAACTGAGGAAGTGTTGAAGGCAATCCAAAAACCATTAGAAACACATGGCAATGTTGGTCCATCCTCATCAAAGCAAAAGCCAGAGGCTATGGAATTTGATTCTGGTAAATTTAGATTCCGGTTTGTTTCATCAATACTCTTTATGGTTTGCTAACCTGTATCGGTTTAGGGATGTTAGATTTGTTTGATAGATCTACATGATTCAGTTGGACTCAATTTCACCCACTGGCCACTATTTTTGACATTTCCTTGTTTTTCTGGGCTCATTCTTCTGTATCTCATTTATGGTGCAGATTTCAAATATCCATTCATCAAGCAGGCCAGTCACATGTTGGGGAAAATTCCTGCACCCCCTGCACTTGCTTCCGAGTTCCCTTCCAAGGATGCTGCTCTTCGCTTACAGTCAGCATCTTCCAGCTCAATTCATGTTACTGCTGGTATGATAAGAATAGAAAACATGAGCTTAGGTGGCAACGGGATGGAGTGGTCATTTGGCAAGAATGGGAATGTTGATGTCATCCTTTCCTTTGGTTTGCCACAACAAGAAGGTGGTCCTGCCAGTTGGGTGCCGATGACTAGCTTATTCTCAGGCAAGGCAGAGTCTGTGGTGTCACGGGGTTGGCTCTTCTTGATGTTCTTTTGGGTCCTAATTCTCTCTGTAAGTTATAAAATTGGGACCTGTATCTGTGCCAAGTAAACCTAAGGTGAATGGAGTTGGCTAAGAGGTGCCCAAATACTGTTTTTTGGTTGAGTATTTTAGGGATTTGTTGTTAGTTAATTCCATATAGATCTATTAGGACAGCTTGACATCAAGATAAACCATTACTTTATGATTGTTATTCATGCTTGACTTCATTTCACTGTAATCATATGAAATTGCTCACAATGCCTACTTACTGTTTTTTTTTTTTTTTTTGAACCGCACTTCTTGGTTATTTGTTCTGCATTTCACTGGCGTTTATGCATGGGCTGCATTAATCGTTGTTTGGTGATTTACAAGTCCTATTTCTAAATCAAGATGATGGCCGATGGTGCAGCAATCATGTATGTTGGCATTGCGGTTTAATTGAATTATTTTTTTTAATGTTTTTAGATTATTTTAATGGGTTATTATTAAAAATAAAATTAATAAAAGATTGTTTTGATGTATTTAAAATAATCTCAAGCACACTTCTCAACACCTTTAGAATTGGATGATTGTTTTCCATCCTTTACGTTGATTACTAGCTGTAGTTCTCTGTAGTTAGTGCAGCTTTTAACTCTTCGGCCGCCTCTTTGGGTGGGAAATTGTCATTTTTTGTCGGGGAAAGTTAAACACTTTATTACGGGTTAGAGTGAGTTTGTTTATATTTTTTTAAAAAAAACATTAAATTATTTGTTTTTAGTATTTTTATCAGTTTTAATGTGTTATGTTAAAAACAAAAAAAATACTTTAATGTATTTTTAATTAATTCTTTTTTTGTAAAAACAATCTTCAATATAGTAATTTTGTTTTTTCAATTAAACACGTTTTTTTTCTTTGTTTTGTTCTTCTCATATTTTTTATACCGGAAACTAACCACTGTACAAACGCAATCTTAAAACATAGAATTGTAGAAGCACAAGTATGTATATCAATAAAGGAAGTATTAAAGTACATCTTGCAATGACCATCTGATCTTCAAGACCCAACAACAGCAATGATTTGTAAAGTAAAAGTTACAAACTGGACATACTACGAAGTATTACCAGCTAAGGCTGTTAGCTGTTCCGGATCATTTTGAGTAACGATCTAATTACATCATCTGGTTTCTATTCCACGAGCTCCATTTCAGTAGCTGTAAGAAGACTTCCAGCAAGCAAGAACTGTGAGCGACTTTTATTACATTTCCCCAGGAAGCATCGTGTCTTCTGGCAGATCACAGAATGCAACACCCTGAAAAGAGCAGAATAGTTAGTAATTGATGGGCAGAATCAGCACTAGGAAGCAACGATGTAATTAGTTTGACATCAACCTCTCCTGTGAGGTGGGCCACACATCTCTTCTCAGCTAGCAATTCAGCTTCAGACTGCAAAATGACGGCAAAACATAAAAAACTGGTCCATGGGTGTAAATTCTAGGTGACCATGCGTGCGTCTTAATGTACATTGCTAGGAACAATCAAATCATAGGAAACTATCATGTTGTCTTCAGAAGTAGAACATCCAAAACTGAGGACACAATCAACAAAATTACTGCAATCATTCTCGCAAATGCTTGTGATGTCTTCACCGGACTCTCAATCTGTACAAAGAACATGTACCTTAGCAATTCTCTTGAGAAGATACTCATCAAATGTAACGTCCTTGACGAGTTCATAGTCACCATCTCCCTGGAAAATGCGAACAATTTTTGTAGCAGCGGTACTCCACATATATATGTATGAAGGAAGGAAATTTCTAAAAGAGAACTTACTTTTGATCTACAAGGCATGCTGAAAACTATATCCTGTGCTATACCATAAGGATTCCCATTGGTATAAACCTGCGTTTTCATGTAAATTATGAGAATGGAGATGCAACTGAAGCAAGTTTAAGCAAATGAGGATGTCAACTTGAATATTTCATTAAGATCTTCGATCATTACATAGAGGTGATGCTACACTCTGCAATAAGCGTGGAACTACTCTTTTTTACAGGAAGGGAAAATGAGGAATAAATTTCATTGCAAGATTGACAGGAAACCTAATTGAATGGCATCCGGAATTCTATTCCTAGTGTTTTCTCTGTGTGAAAGTATAAATGACAATCTGTAACTGTATGATGCTTCAGAAATTGCAGCTTGGTTCTTAACTTGCATAAAACGCAAAAGCACAAAAGGGAAAACATATACTCCACATCCAACCCAACATGAACTTACTCCAGAAGAAAACCAATCACCCTCAGGGGTGGGAGTTACTAGGGACTTCATGGCATCAGCAATCGACACAGCAGTTGATGCAGCTGAAGACCGTCCCCATTTCTGAATCAGCACTCCACCTCTCTGCAAACCAAAGTACAAGTATATACCCAATTGGGTTTCCACAATTACCATGCTGGTTCATTGCACATTCCAGTAGTCATGTTTATTCGTTCTGTAAATCTCAGGATGTAACAAGTCTTACCTTCTGGACCTTCTCAGTGAACTCTTCCTCTAACCACTTGTGATCCTTGATAACCTCCTTGACAGGTACACCATTGATTCTAGCATTTAGAAAGTCTGGAACCTGCAGAAAATCTTATAGGAATACATTTCGGAATAGACCAGGGGAATTTAACGCAAGCACACTTCTTTCAACACAAAAAATAATAGTACTAGTAATAATAAAAAGAAAACAAAGGTAACCTGAGTGGTTGAGTGATTGCCCCATATGGTCATATTTGACACTTTGTCATAGAAAACACCTGCTTTCAAGGCAAGCTGCAAAAATCATTACCACTTTAGCTTATTGGCTTGAGGGATGTTTTCCGCTTATTATAGAAAAAGGTAATATTCAAGATCAATAGTTACCTGGCATTTTGCCCTATTCTCATCCAACCTTGTTAAAGCATGAAAATTCTTTGCGGGTATGTTTGGAGCATTTTTCAAACAAATTAATGCACTGCACCAAGAAGAAACGAGATGACAATGAGAAGAATCAAAGGGAGCCACATAAGCAGTGAGAGGAATCAAAGGTAACCAAAGCTAGACTGGTGGCATCAATATGTTTACTTACTTGGTGTTACAAGGGTTTCCAACTACTATCACCTTGACATTACGAGATGCAACAGCATTGAGAGCCTTTCCCTATCATGTTTAAAACAAAGACTATAAAAAACAAAAAGCAGCAACAAAGACAAAAAAAAGATAACAAGATGTGAATATGAAGAATGTACCTGCTCAGCAAAAATCTGCCCGTTGATATCTAATAAGCCAGCACGTTCCATCCCAGGCCCTCGCGGCTTTGCTCCTATCAGAAGAGCCCATTCTACATCTTCAAACACCTCATAAGGATTTATTCCGATACTCACCTCCCTCAACAATGGATACAAGGAATCCTCAAGTTCCATTGCTACCCCTGCTTGTATAAAGACAACATTTTGAAGAGCATGGAGAAATCTGAATTGTCATTCCAAGTTACAGGAAGTCCATCATGCGTCCAAAGACAATAAAATGTATTCTATATCTGTTCAATTATGACTTTCCAGGATTGCTCCAAAAGTATGCCAGTTTCTTTTATGAGCATTAGATTCAGGGAATTTTAAGTCCTTTTCTTTATGATTAATATAATTATGTGTCTTGGTCTCTACGCATGGAAATCCATCAAGAATTTTGATCTATGTGAAAGATACATGCATATGCTGATTACCTGCTCGCTAGATAGAAAAAATATTTATATCTGATCCTCTAAAATTTTTATGTGAATATATATACTCAAGATAATACCTTCAAGAGCTTGGAACGATCTTTCAGATCCAAGTAGTTTCAACGCAATTGGCTGATCTGGGCCAAAAACCTCACCAGATGCAAGCTGGGATAAGAGGACAAGTCAGTGGTCTATTCAGATACAAGCATAAATATTAACGTTCATATAGAACATTTGTTGGGCCTACAGAAATAATTCCTGAAGTTCAAATGCAAACGAATGCTACTGTGGCATTCAACAAGATGAAGGTTAATTATCAGGGCATGATTTAGAGATTTTACAGAAATTAATGATCTATTCACATTTGCCTTAACATTTGAAACACTTCTACCAGGCATTTAGAGAAAACAAGAGTAACTGCCACAACAGAGCCCGGACATTCTCTTCCAAATCCTAAATCCAATATGTAGCGAAACACGATGAACATCCAGGTATGCCCTTCATCAAAACTAAAAAACCTTCCAGATGGTTCATTTAGATTCCTTATCGTGGCTACTTCTTGAGTTTCTGAACATTATTATAAGTGGAAGTCCCCTTTCAAACGCAGACCCTTTAGTTTTATGCAACAGCTTTCTATAACTGCTTTCACTAGTTCACTAACAAGTTGAGAGTATTTCTGTACCCAGAGAGGGAAAAATTGGCATCATATGATCCTAAAAAAAGAGAGAGAAAGAATTATGATTGCTTACTTTAAAAAGTAAGTGATTAGATATCATCCCGGCAGCACCTGAAACCGCTACATTAATTAATTTCTTCCATGATTTTGTCTCCTCTTCCTGTATATATATCAATCCATTCGACATGAACCAAATAAATCCAACAGCAAAGACAACAAAAAGAAGGATACATGAAAAGACAACAAATTGTAAATAACTGACAAATCATAGAAATATTTAGCCACCTTTGTGTTTTATTAACTCAATAAAAAATTCAAGTCGACAGATCTATAAAGTTTAGTTTGAAAGAAAACCTGCAAATTTTACTAATAACAGACATGAAAGAAAGGAAACTAACATTGTAACTCGTATTTACAAACAGCAACTGTGCAGTCATGTCTTATAAGAGCTAGTTGCCCCAAAAGACTTAACTTATTCAACATATTAATTAAACATGATCAAAATATGCAGAGCATAATTGCATTAGACATAAGCATTAGCACAAATATTACGAAGGGTAGAAGCATTTACAGCTTTGAGATCATATGTTTGGCAGAAAACACCGAAGCATTCAGACTTGTTTTTGGCTTCTTCAGTCTGAACTGCAACTGGGGATGGAGCTTGACTGCTCAAAGAAGAAAGAAACACAGTAAAAGGAAGTCAACTAATTATGCGCGCATCAAGAAAGAAGAGAGAAAGAGAGAGGAGGTTAATTACTTGACAGAGCAAGTGATCTTGAAGTTTTGGGCTCGAGGGTTTGGTCTAGGCGAGCGACTAAAGTGAACAGAGAGACGGGTTGATGAGAGAGAAAGCTGTGGAGAGGGTAAGCGACTGCTTGTCTTTGTATATGTGGAAGCAACAGGGGATGTGGTTAGGTCTGCCACAGACATGGTAGCAGGGAAGAAAATAAGCTTAGAAAAAAACTAGATAGAGAAAAAGAGAGAGTGAAGAAGGGTTTTAAGAGAGAACTCAGAGCAATGGTGGAGAAAGACAGAGGGTGAAGGGTTTTAAATTAGAGGTTGTGGTTTGGAGGGAGAAGAAGAAGAAAGAAACAAGAAAAAAGTACGGAAAAAAAGGAGAGAAAGGGGTGGTGATTAGTATTTGAAGAGAAGAGAGGGCAGTATAAGGCCATGCATATGACACCTGGCTACAAAATGTAATCCATGAGAAATCTATCTTCTTCTTGATAATAATCAAAGACTTTAGGCAGAGTACACATTGGGGATGTCTGCTGCTACTTGGATTCTACCATGTGAGAGAATAATCAAGCTCACCAACATTGGTTGGCTTGCATTTTATTCTCAATTTTTTTTTACCGAGCATATATTGATGATAATGAGGTAAAAAAGGTAATTATTAACAGAAATCAACTTGAGAATGGATGTCAATATGTCATGTAGCTTAGTAAAGTTTAGGGTATTGAATGTTACTCACATGGTAAAGTTTTAAGTACACTGTAAATTTTCTTTCTTGGATCATTTTATTGGATTTGGATTCCTTAAATAAGCATATAAAAACAAATTCGTTTACGATGGATGGTTTTTATAGTGATTTTTGTCTTAAAAAAATAGTAAATTGATGTGTTTAACTAAATTTATTAACATATTGTTTTTTTAAAATAAAATAATATTTATTAAATCAGTAATGATGTTCAAAAAATCAAAGTAGCCTTGAAACAGAGTTTCCAGGTTGATAATTAGTTAATTAATTAGCCTTAACAATCTCATTCATTCTCTCTATTTAAGGTGATTGATAACTTGTATTTAGTGTTTGACAGGTTAAGGTGGCTCATACCTGTAAAAAGTTTTTTTAGATGAATGTGGTGACTCTCAGATGTTGAAGTAAATATCTTTTTAGATAAATAAAATACAATAATATTATAAAAAGATACTTTTAAATAGTCAAATACGTATGTAGTAAATAATGGAGTATTTATAACCTATGAGTATTGTTTTTTTATGAAGAAAAAAGACTGTAGTGTAATTTTATCTTTGTGATATTTTTTAGTTATATTATGAGCTGTATTCTACTCATTTTATTTAACTAAAAGATAGAGACATGATGGGTCATGAGAAACTTTAATACATATAATGGTGTTCATTAACATGGACTTATTTAATTAAGCTTATTGGTTGAGGAAAACTCTTGTAAGATTTTATGTAAAAATCTATATAATTAATAACATTAGATTTAGATATTATGTTTAAATCTTCTAGTGTTGCGCATATGCTATACCTAGGGTACGATGACAAAAATCATTGATAAATCATCGAGCTTGACACCCTCGGATAAGATAAGCCCACTCTATTAGCTTGGTAGTGCGTCAGGCCAAACTATTTAGGTATGACACATGTTGTCAGACCTATCAACTTTAGGGTTTGGGTTTGACCAGGCTTAATAACAACTGAATTTGTTAAATACCAGACTCAACGCGCCTTTACGAGGATGCATTTGATAATAATGCTAACACGCTAAAAATATATAGAAAAATTATAACTATATATTTCTTTTAATCTAATAATTTTTTGAAAAAAATATATGATAAAATCTTGGTTCGGTGTCTTTTTAAAAACATGGGTAACGTGGATATGATTATCCAATTTATAACATAAAGGTTATAGTCATTATTATTTTATTTAAGACATATTATACTACCCAATATATTAAGAATCTAACGAGAAAAATCTTGAAAGATATAGTTTAATTGATTAGGATTTATATTTGTTTTTTAGAAGTTATTAGTGCTTATATAATTATTAATTTCAGAATTCGTAAAATTAGTTGAAGTACACGTAAACTGATCAGGACAACCATGTTAATTAAAAAAAAAAATTCAACAAGAAATTTCCGAAACACGGTGAATAGTGTAACGATCATACATGCTTCAATTTTTAATCCATTTAAAGATTTTTGCCAATCTTTAATTTTCTTCTGGTCGAAGGGATGTTTTGTCGCCAGTGGCATTGGCAGGTTGGACTTTGGAGGACGAGGGACCAGGAGCCTGCTGCTCATGGCTGCTTTGTTAATTTGCTGGACCAACTTTCCACTCAACATGGACCTGTCCAGGCCCATCTTCATGGGCTTGCTCAATTCATAGATCCAAAAGTAAGGTGAAATCATTATTGGGACAGCTCCTCCTATCTCCGAGTAAGTACGGGGTGTTCTCCTCGACATGACGAGTTTATGTATTTTCAAAGTAATTTTAAACTGCCAACACAATTTTATGATTTTGTCTATTTTCCTCTCCTTAAAAAAACAAAGAAAGGAAGGTTGTGTTGGGATTGATGATTGTTTGGCCTTTGGATTCTATCAAGGCCAGACAAATACAATTACAGAACTAATACAAAAGATCCAAGAATCTTGGATGGTAAAATAAAAGACTCTTTCAAGAACATTTCAAAGAACTTGCTTAATTTTATGGAAAGGGAAAAAAATGAAGAAGAAAACAGTTGTTGATGAAGAAAAGCAGAGAGTGATTCTCTGTTTAACAGAGTCATTCTCTGCTTTTCTTCATCTTTATCTTTCTATTTTTTTTCTGTGTAAATCTTGCTATCTTTACAGTGTTTACATTGTGTCGTAAAAGTAATTAGTAATATGTGTTGTTATAATGTTTTTATTTAAATAAAACTTAAAATAGCTTTGTTTTGCAGGTTTTAATTTTTTTTATTCCAAAAAACTTTTGAAGTATTTTTCAGAATTTTACTTTTTGCCTTCTGAAAAGAAAAGAAAAGAAAACCTCAAAAGCCAAAGATTCTCAAACTTATACACGCCAAATAGATAGAAACCCCATCAATTATCAACACCGTTGGAAAAACACATATATTTGAGGTTCTTGATCTCCACTTATCTGTTTTTGAATCCAGCTCATGCCTTAATTTTTACACAAGTTACTTTTTCGATGCTAAATATCAGTGTCTCACCTTAATTATTTATTCGATTCTGACACAGATAGGAATGCATCTTCACCTTCCATATCAATTTGAAAACTGAAAAAAGAGAATCTTGTTCCTGAAAAAATGTAAAATGTGGAGCGGATTGAGCTTAATTAGCCTCTGCTATCATTATAAAAAGGCTTATCAAGTTATGATCTTAAGACACTAAAAGCAAGCCAACACTTTCTTTCTCGAGTTAAAGAGACAATAAAAATGGCTGTTCCCCCAGAACCCCATAATGATGGAATTGAACCCCAATTTCATACGGGTTTGATTATGATAGATGGCAAACCTTGTTCAAGTCATGATGGGTTCATGTTTAAACAGCCAGAGCTCAAGTCTCTTGACGAGCGCTGGAAGGAGCAGAAATCAGGAGCTCATCTGTGGACAAACTCCAGCGGTGAGTCCATGTTGTCAAGCAAGGTTAAAGAGTCAGAGCCCGAGAATCTCGACTTGAATAAAGCTATTGAGGTGCCGAGTTCAGGAGTCCATCTGTGGACAAACTCCAGCGAGTCCCTATCCTGCTATCTTACAGGTGGACTTGCAGTTGATCCATGCTCAGGTGTTTTGAACCCCCGGCCTCTTAAACCAAAGCAACTTGAAATTGGGATGAGATTCGAGTACAGTGGTCCTTCCGCAACAGTAAAGCCATTTTTGCCTGAAACGGCACCGAAACAAGACTTGAAGAGCAAGCAGAGGTCTCAAGAACCAGAATGGAACAGCTCCAGCTCCAATTCCAACAGTTCGTCAACCTGTTCTATTCAATAAATTAATAAAAGTT
>Ga0325410_1003867_pt1 | contig 16845 bp, 14 predicted proteins | sample PopdelMetagenome_16_FD_206182 | JGI IMG/M metagenome (GOLD analysis project Ga0325410, IMG submission 206182) | Populus deltoides microbial communities from Bellville, Georgia, United States - Xylem-PdIQD-R3 | ecosystem: Host-associated > Plants > Phyllosphere > Stem > Wood/Secondary xylem...
GAATACAGTGTTGTTGAGCAACTTAAAAAGACTCTTGCTAAAATATCATTGTTGTCATTGACTTCGAGCCATATAGAAAGGCTTTGCAAAAGATGTTGAATGAGGCTTACATGCTTGAAGATATCAATTAAGAAACTATAGAACACCTAGTAGAAAGGATCCAGGCTTTAAATTATTTGTACTTCACTGAAAATGAATTGAATCCTGATAGTATTAGGCATAACAAGTCACTGTACATTGCAATGCAATGTAAAGATGTCCTAATCAAGAAGGTATTGGTCGATAATGATTCTGCATTGAATGTGCTGCCAAGGCACATATTGAAAGAAATGCATGTCGATGAGTCACACATGAAACCCAGTGTAACGCCCCACACTTTCATATGTGATTATAGTTACTTTCCTACAATTTGGTATGTAAAAATAGGGGTAATTATTTTTTCCAGTTTTCATATAGAAGTTTACCAAAATTTCCACTAAAATTTTGAAAAAGTCTCCCCTATACTGGAAGGTCCCAGTTATCGATATATACCCTGTTTACACTTCTAATATCTTACATCTCATAAATCAATCATGACCTAATCATCCTAGGTCTCAATCTCATAAACATCATCATCAACATCACAACCATAACATATATAACATACATTGAACAACAAATATCATTAAATGGGAATAAATGGGATAAATCTTCTCTCTTAACATCAAAATAAAACATTCTTATCGATTTTACAAACTTTCCTAACAATATTCTTCTAAACACAATCCTTGACAATAGTTTTAATCAACCATAAATAACAAATGAATAATATTTCAAAAAATCCATACGATCAAGTTATAATGCATTATTATGAGTATAACATATCTAAATATCAACTTCATCAAATGGTGAAAATTCCAGAAATATGGATTTAACTAAACTGACCTCAAACTTGCAAACCTACTGTGCAAGAAGCACAACTTCTATACCGAGTGTTTGTTTCGGATCTCCACCGTTTAGAATCTAGACAGTATCAGGAAGAACAACATTTCAAATTGTAGCCTGATCCAACGGTGGCCAGAGGAGAAAACAGTCAGCGAAGAAGATTGTCCAGAACTGTATTTTCCTAGAAATTTACATCCCGTGATATCTCTCAAACGAGGAATGATATAGAAAATCCCTCTGGTGAGCATATACATGACATAGAGGAGAACAACATATCCAAATATCGTTCCGATCCAATGGTGGAAAGGTGGTGTTATAGCTATTGGATGTTCTGCCATCAATATGTCTTCTCTCCAACCTCTCTCTAAACTCTCTCTTGCTCTTGCAAGTCACTCCAAGAGAGAAAATAGAATGATATTTATAGTTCTATCATCTTGTTAGTTGCACATTTATCCCTACCCCTTTTTATCATTTGTACATAAACTCCCAACCTTTTGTTATTTGAATATTGACCTCTCTTAGTCTTACGTATTTATTTTATCCTCACAAATGTTTTTTTTTTCTCAACAATTTAGTACTATATTCACTTTTCATTTTATTAATTTCACTATTTTTATCTGGATTTAGGTTTCTTTACTTTAATTTATCCCATTTTACTATTGATTAAAATTCTCTTATTTTAATAACCCAGAAAAATTATAACCGGGGATTTACATCAGTGCCATGATGGCAAGAACATATGATGGCTCGCCGAGACAAATAATTGGTACCCTAGAAGTGGAATTTTATGTGGGGCTACAAATGTTTCTTGTAACACTACAAGTGATGGATATCCATCCATCTTATAACATATTGTTAGGAAAATCATGGATCCATGCAGGCGGAGTAGTAGCCTTCTCATTACATATATGCCTGAAATATATCATAAATGGGATGCTGATAATTGTCAAGGTTGAAGAGACAGTTTCCATGATCAAGAATATGGTTGTACCATTCATTAAGGTGGAAGATTGTAGAGATGGGAACATTCACACTTTTGAAATAGTGAATGCCGAATGGGTTCCTGAGTGTGCAGTGCTAAGAAAAGTGAAATTTTTGGAAGTTGCAAGAATAACTACCAATTGTTTTTTGAAGCACAGGGTTCCTTTCCAGTATGATCCTAAAAATGGGATGCATGAGTGAGTCAATTTGATGAAATTAAAATGTATGAATCAAAGTTTTTGGTCTCAAGTATAAGCCTAAGAGATATGACTACAAATAGGTCGCTAGTCGTAAGATGGAAGCTAGAATGGCGAAGATTAAAGGATGAGAGTCATAAGAGGAAGAGCTTGCCATCCTGCCACTCTGAACAACCTTTTTAAGGTATGTGGAGGTGATAAGATCTGGCATGGTAGACCTTCACGTCAGTACTTTAGAATGTCAAGATAAGGAATATATTGAGGAAGTGAAGATAAAAGCAGAAAATAAGATGTTGTCATACCTATCTATGTACACTACTGACAACGTCCCTGCAAAAGCCTTTGTGAAGAAGTTGGTTGAATGAGAGTCATACCAGAATTAGAAGATAGAGCATACTCTTATTTTGCTTTAAAAGTAATTGTTCTTGTTTGATTATGTTTGCTGAAATGTTTTGCCTTGTTTTGATGTTTTACCTCTCTCTAGATGTCTTGTTATGTTCTGTTATTTCTGCTTGCCTTTAATCTTGATGGCAATATGGCTCATAATGCCACAAGATCTTATTTGTCAAATGAATTTATTTTTATTTTAATGAGATCATACATTTTCTTATGTCCAAATTTTTTTTTTTTATCTTCCATGCAAATAACACACTTTCATGAGCACACCTTACACTTTCAGAAACCCTGAAAGTTCCATCAATTCACGAACCCACTGCATTTAAAATAATTGGTCAAACTTTGATAATACAATTGCAATGGGTGATGAAGACCGGGAAAAAGAGGAAATAAAAGAGTTTAGTAAGTTGGTGGAAAATTTTAAGAAAACTTAGAAACCCGTAAATGAAGAGCTAGAAGTTATAAATTTGGATACTAAACAAGAAAAGAAAGAATTGAAGATTGGCTCATTTTGGGTGATTTTAATTGCTTGCTCTCTTAAGATGATAAGCATAATGGAGTAGCAGTCTCATCCTATGAAGTTGTTGATTTCAGGAATTGCTACTCCGACCTTGAATTATATGATTTAAATTACACTGGATGTCATTTCGCTTGGATTAACGGCAGAGTTTGGAGTAAAATTGACAGAGTCTTAGCCAATCCTCTTTGGTCTTCATTTCAATCCCAGATGCATGTTCATTTTGGCAACTCTAGAGCCTTCTCAGACCACTCTCCTGCCATTATTCGGCTAGCCTACTAGCATGTTAGAGGTAAGCGATGTTTCAAATTCTTTAATATATGGGCTAATCATGACAGCTTTCTGGAGCTAGTGGCAAATAAATGGAATCTATATGTCCAAGGATCTCCCATGTTTATTCTCTGCAAGAAACTCAAGCACTTGAAAGGATACTTAAAGGAACTTAATAAGCTTCACTCTAGCCACATATCAAAAGGGTTTCTCGAGTACAGATGGAACTTACAGCTTATCAACTTGCCTTCTACCATGATAAGGATAATCTTCAACATCTAGCTCTGGATAAGCAGCTTCGGCAGAAGCTTTTCAATCTCAAATCTGCTGAAAGATTGTTTTTTGCTCAAAAGCTTAAATGTAACTTTTTCAAAGATTGTGACAAAGGCTCCTCTTTTTTTCTCTCTCATGTGTCAGCAACATCAAAAGAACTTTATCTCTACTATTCAGCTTAGTGATGGTTTCCTTACCACTTTTATAGATGAAGTAGGGGATGCTTATATTTGCTATTTTAGGGACTTACTTGGCTCTTCTAAGGTCACCCTTCCCTTAGATGATGAAGTCTCTCGGTCAGGTCCCTGTATTGATCATGCCACTCATGCATCTCTCCTGGCTCCAATCACTAATGATATTATTAAGCAAGCTTTATTCAGCATTGATGATGACAAAGCTTCTGGGCCAGATGGATATACTTTCTTTTTCTTCAAAAAAAATCATTGGATATTATTGGTGGTGATTTCTGTCTTGCAGTCCATGACTTCTTTGTATCTGGGAAACTTCTCAAGCAGATTAACCACTCTATCATTGCTCTTATTCCCAAATCTGTCAATGTTTCTACGACTGCTAATTTCAGACCTATTTCCTACTGTAATGTGGTATACAAGGTGATTTATAAGATTCTCTCTATTAGGCTTGCTACTGCCCTTGCGGATATTATTAGTCCTCTGCAAAATGCTTTCCTGGGATGTACATTAATGGTTGATAACATTTATCTTATTCAAGAGCTCCTTCGGTTATATGAGCGTAAGCATGTGTCACCTAGATGCTTGATGAAAATTGATTTGAAGAAAGCCTTCGACTGTCTAATAGCCTTTTCTGCAGCAGCTCTTACTATCTTTTGGCTTTCTAGATAGACTTGTGCACCTTATAATACAGTGTGTGGTAACCACTTCTTTTTCTATTTCTGTTTATGGCAATATAAATGGCTTCTTCCAAAGAAAGAATGGGGTGCGTCGAGGTGATCCTTTGTCACCTTATCTCTTTATCATCTGTATGGAATACTTTTCCAGGATGCTTAAGTTGGCTTTTATGAGCTCTAGGTTTAGATTTCATCTAAAGTGTGGTGCTCAGGGTATTAGTCTCTTGCTTGTACCAGCAACTCATATCATTTGGGCACATCTCTGGGTTGGTTATTAACAGAGAAAAGTCTTCTATTTATTTTTGGCGGAGTTGGAGAGCAGATAAAAAATGTTATTCTTCAAGATACGAGTTTCGTTGAAGGATCCTTCCCCTTCTGATATCTTGGTGTCCCCCTCAGTCCCCATAGGCTGCTGGCTAGCCAATACCCTCCTTTATTGCAGAAGCTGGAATCTGCAGTCCAGTGCTGGTAGGGGAAGCATCTCAACTATGTGGGACGAGTCAAATTGATCAAATCTGTCCTCTTTAGAATGGTGCACTTTTGGCTGAGCATTTTTCCCTTGCCGGACATAATCATTAAGCAGATTGTCTGCATATGCAAAAATTTTATGTGGACTGGAAATATCTTAAAGAGTAATTTTGCCCTAGTTGCTTGGAAAGTTGTTTGCCTGCCCAAGAAAGAAGGGGGTCTAGGTTTGTTCGATATCAAAGCTCGTAACAACAACTTCTTTGCTAAGCAGTTGTGGAACATCCATCTCAAATATGATTCTGTCTGGATTCAATGAATTCATCACTATTATATTCCCAATGTCTATTTGGGATGCTTTTTCTAAGCAAACTTCTTCGCCTTTTTGGAAGTCTATTATCTCTCTCAAGGACCAATTTGTTGTAACCTGTGGTAGCCACCATCAAGCTATTGATTTGATGTCTACTTGGAGTGGTGGAGAACTTTCTTTCACTGCTCAATCCTATGACTTCCTGCGTTTTAAATGTGACCCGGTTCCTTGGGCTAAGGTGGTTTGGGAATCTTGGTCTATTCCTAGATATAACTTCATTTTATGGTTGGCCATTTTAGGCAAGCTTCACACTCATGACAAGCTTCGGCTTCTATAAATTGACCCTTTGTGTGTGTTCTATCGAGTTGATGAAGAGTCCTACAATCATCTATTTTTCAGTTGTCCATGGGCCTCTCTTTTTTGGAGGATGATAAAATCTTGGCTTCATCTGCATAGAAGAATGTCGACCATTAATAGTGCAATTTATGGTCTTCTTTCTGGCAAGAACAATACTGATAGTAGAATACGAAGAGTTTCCCTTGGTATTCTTATCTATTTGATTTGGGAAAAGAGAAACAAGAGAGTCTTTGATAACTCTTGCAATCTAGTCTCTTTTATTTTTTGCAAATTGCAAATTCTCTTCTATATGGTTTTGCACTTCCATGAATAGATTATTCATCATTCAGGATGGCTGCTGATGTTTATATGGTGGATTCTATCTTTGAGAGACTCTCCCAGTTTTGGTTAGCTTTGATCTCTTTGGTTTGCTGGATTGATGTTGTATTGTGGTTTCATAAGATTGTTCTTCTTTCTTTGCTTTAGGAGCTACTAGTTTTTCTTTGCTGTTGATGATGCATTTCTCGAGTGGGGATACATGGTTCACTAAATGTTGTCCACTTTTTAGTTGTAGCTGCTTGTGATGTTGTGTATTTGCTATTGAAGATTCTTTGTTGATAGGTGTCTTGCTGGAAAGCCTGCTTTATTTGGTTGCAGTTCTTTTCCTTGTTGTGGTTGTTAAGGCTGTTGATTCTTGTCTTGTTATGGTGCTGGGTCTCTTTTTTTTTATCTGACGGCTGCTTATTTTCTCCACCCTATTTTTGTTTTGTGCTTTATGTTAGGTTGGACACCCTGTCTTAGATTTGGTTCCTCATCTAACCATTGTCAGCTAATCCTTTTTAATTTGATAGCTTTTCTTTATTGGCTTTGATGTATATGTCTTCGGGGAGTCTGTCCCTTTTTGTAAATCATGTATATGATCTTGCTGGTTCTCCAGCCATGTATTTTTTTTAATCTAATATTTATACTTACTTTTGATATAAAAAAAAATTAAAGATTGATACCATTATTACAACCAAGGAAAAAGATGGCCTAATATCTATATTATATAAATATATGGATGTCTTTGCTTGGTTTAGATACTAATATAGTGGTATATAGAATTCCCTCGGTGGAAGAAAATAAGCCAGTTAAACAAAAGACTAGACACATGTGCCCGGATTGCTATTTAAGGTGAAAATGGAAATACATAAACAATAGGATATAAGATTCCTAGATGTGGTCCACTATCCTCAATGGGTGGTTAATGTAGTTGTAATTTCCAAAAAGAATGGCAAGATTATAGTGTGTATGGATTATAAATATTTGAATAAGGCAAGCCTGAAGGACGACTTTCCTCTACCCTACATAGATGTCTCAATCGACAATGTTGCGAAGAGTGTCATATACTCGTTCATGGATGGGTTCTCAGGATATAACCAGATTAGAATGGCATAGGAAGACAAGGAGAAAACTACCTTTGTCACGCCTTGGGAAACCTTTTGATATAAAGTGATATCATTCGGATTGAGAAATGTTGGCCCAACACGTATCAAAGAGCATTGGTCACTTTATTCCATGACATGATGAACCGAAAAGTGAAAGTCTATGTGGAAGAAGATCACAAAAAAAATATTAAAGAAATTGTTCAAAAGGCTGTGAAAATTCAAATTAAGATTGAGTCCCCCAAAGTGCTCATTTAGGGTAAGGACTGGAAAATTGTTAGGTTTTATAGTAAGTAGTCGAGGAATAGAAGTTGATCTAGAAAAAGTAAAGGCAATCAAGGATATTTCAGTGCCTAAGACAGAGAAAGAAGTAAGTTTTCTTCAATATTTAAACTACATAGCCCGATTCATATCTCAACTTACGATAACGTGCAAGTTAACTTTCCATTTACTTAGAAAGAAAAACCCTAGGGTATGGGACATTGATTGCTAAAAAAACCTTTGATAAGATCTAAAAGTAATTTACAAAACTCGTCATTGATAGTGCCTTCTATACCTAGAAGACCCTCAATTCTATATTTTATGGTGACATATACAGTTATAGGATATGTGTTGGGCCAACACGAGGAGTCGGGGAAGAAAGAACAAGTTATCTACTATTTAAGTAAGAAGTTCAATGATTGTGAATCCCGATATACTGCCATTAAAAGTTTATGTTATGCCTTGGTTTAGAGCATAAAAAGGCTCATGCAATATATTTTGCACTACATGACCTGATTGATCTCAAAACTGGATCCACTCAAATACATCTATAAAAAGCCTTACTTGTCAAGCCGGATGGCAAGATGACAAGTGTTGTTAGCAAATTACGACATTGTTTATATGACAAAGAAGGTTGTAAAAGGAAGCGTGATTGACCATTTGGTAGATCATGTTGTGGAAGATTATGAGTCATTGAATTTTGACCATTCCGATAAAGATATGCCAATAATTTCCCCAGAAAAGAAACAGTACCCTGTTTTGATAAGGTTGCAATTTAAATGCACCAATAATACGACCGAGTATATAGCCTACATCATTAGTCTAATAGCTATTTTAAAACTAAAATTTAGGAAACTTGATGTTTATAGAAATTCACTGCTAATTATTTGTCAAGTGAATAGAGAATGACAAATAAAAAATAAGAAGCTGAAGTCATATCAGGATTATCTCTTGACGTTAGCTAATGAGTTCGAAGAGATAAAATTCACTCACATGAGTAGAGATAAAAATTAGTTTGCTAATGTTTTGGCAACCCTAGCTTCGTTGACACAGATCAATATTGGAAGCAGGATCCAACCAATAAACATCGAAATCAAAAATCTTCAAGCTCACTGTTATTCACTAAAAGAGTCATCAAATGAAAAACCATGATATAATGACATCAAAAGGCTTATCCAACACCTGGAATATCCTCTAGGAGCCTTCAAGATGGATGAAAAGACTTTGAGGGGAATGAACAGGGATTATTACTTGGATATAGATGTCTTTTATAAGAGGTCATTTTACGAGACTTTACTTAGGTGTCTAAATGAGAAAAAGGTTGTGAAAGCATTATAGGAAATCCACGGGGAAGTCTGTGTCATTAATGCTAACAAGCATACAATGGCGAGGCAGATGCAAAGATCTGGGTACTTCTAGTTGACCATGAAGAGGGAATGTGTAGACTATGTCAAAAAACACCATAAGTGTTAGATATAAAGAGACAATATAAATGCACCTCCAGCATCGTTGTTCAATATGACATCGCATTGGCCTTTTGACATGTGGGGATTGGATGTTATGAGACCAATCAATCTGAAGGGTAACGATGGGCATAGTCATCTTTGTGGTCATCAATTACTTTACTAAATGGGTAGAAGCCAACTCTCACGCATATGTGACACAAAGTAATCAAGAGGTTCATTGAAAAAGATATGATTGGTCGCTACGGCATGCCAGTAAGATTAGTAACTAATAATGCTCAGAATTTCAATTAGAAGTTGATTGTTGAGATTAGTAACTAAATAAAAGATTAAGTATTTCAATTATTCTCCTTACAAACCCAAGATGAATGGTGTTGTTGAGGCAACCAACAAAAATCTTAAAATGATCATCTAGAAAATAGTGGTCACTTATAAGATTAGAATGAGATGCTTCCACACGCATTTCATGCGTATCACACACAGTCAGAACTTCTATGGGTGCAACCCTTTACTCTCTAGTATACGAGATGGAAGCAATGATGCCTTTAGAAGTGAAAATTTCATCAATAAGGGTTCTAATGGATGCAGAACTAGAAGAATCAGAGTGGGCAAAGCTAAAATTTAAGTTGTTGAATCTTATCAATGAAAAGAGGTTGACAACCATCTATCATCACCAGTTGTACCAAAATAGAATGGCTAAAGCATACAACAAGAAGGTCAGACTAAGAGTGTTTAAAGAGGGATATCTGGTATTGAAGAAAATCTTGCCAACATCGGGAGAAGATCAAAGTAAATGGGCACTGAACTACGAAGGACCATACATGGTAAAGAAAGATGTGTTTGAAGGAGCCTTAATTTTACAAGATGGATGGGGGTGATCTCCCAAAACTTGTAAAGTTTGATATCATAAAGAAGTGCTATGGATAATGTACTTTGTCTATCAATCAATAAAAATTATAGTTTGGCTAAGAATTCTTTGATATATTTTCCTTTTCTCTAAAAAACTCTACATGATCTTATAAGCTTAAAAACTTTGTTTTCAGAAAGGCTTTTTGGAAATCAAAGTTATTAGTACAAATATAGATGTCAAATTGGTGTTTGTTTTTAATAAGCGAGTTTTAAGAATTCAAATGATCCTATAGTGAGGTGACTAAACACTTAAAAACATGAAAAACAAATTAAATGCCATAAAATAACTTTAAAGCTGAGTTTTAGTTAAATGAATAATGATTCATAATCATAATAAAAAAACCATTTTTGAATGTCTAATTTAACCACAAAGAAGGAAAACAGATCTTGCTAATCCTAAACACATGTGTTTGAAATGAGAAAAGGTTATCCTTGATAATCCTTTCACAATACTCAAAAATATCATTTGCAGTCCCCGTTTGAGCTTAGTAAATTTTCCTTGAAAATTAACCCTAACTAATAACCTATACTAGAGGTAAGTATGAGGACTAGAAAAGAAGTTTAACCCTAAGGATACACAAAATAATACTCAATGATCAAATGGCGCAAACAAAGCTAGGGTATGAAGAAATTTACAAAGTTTGAGCATGCTGTAAAAAATAATGAATATGATAATGGTGTTTAAAACCACATGAAAAAAAAAACAAGAAGTCCAAGCCCGTTACTAGGGGCACGACAAACCATTTGGCAAAGTCAACCCTAAGATCCAAGAATTCCTCGACCAAAAAGAAGGTCTGGGAACGAATACTAGTGATCCTTACCTTGAGATCCCTTAAACACCTTTTGAGCCTACAAATACCCTTTTCTTTCATAGCCAAAAAAAGATGATGATCTTTGAGACAAAGGTTTTCAGACAATGAGGTATGCCGATATCATCTAAGATCATCCCTTCTCAAAGATTTATATCATAAGTTGTGGCCCTGGTAAGTGAAAGTGAAAAAGCCATAAAAGCTTGCAACGAGGATCAAAACTTTGAAAAAAAAAAGTCCATAAAAGAAGGGGACTTGTATTTCTCAAGTAAGAATACATGCATATTAATCACAATACATTGTATTTTGAACTTTTAAAGGGAGTCCAAGTAAAGAATCCTTGATGGACTCGAGCATTTCCAACAAGAAATACCCAGCAAGATGTTAAGCTCAACAAGCCTCCTACTATTTAAAAATCAACAAAGTTTTTGGCAACATTTTTACACTTTTGAGTGTGCTTTCTAGCCCTCACATACCGAATAATGCACTTTATCGCCCTATCCATTTTTCTTTTGAGTGCGCATTCTAGCCTTATCTCTTTTCTTTTGAGTGTGCTTTCGAGCTCTCATCCATCAGATAATACGTTTTTTAGCCCTCACATATTGGATAGTGCATATTCTATCCATATCCATTTTCTTTCTGAGTGCACTTTCAAACCCTTGATTGATTCAATTAATTCTTAATTTTAAAAGATTAGATTTCATTAGGGACCTAATTGATGAAAGCCTAAGTTTGGAAGCTTAATTTGGGTTTAATTGAGAATATTGAAATTTTAGAGGACTAGATTTCATTATTTTTAAGCTCAATTAGATGAAATCATGGACACATTTGCAAGAAAATCAAAGTTTGGGGGTCAATTAAGGGTTAAATTTAAATAATTCAAGACTAGGATCTTTTTGCAAAAGACACGTGAATTCAAGGGATAAATTCGGTTGAAAACAGGGGTGAAATTGAAGAAATTAGAAGTTTGAAGGTAATTAAAGATAAAATTAAAAATACCCAAAACCAAGAATCAAAATGAAAAACACACTGGAATTAGGGGGTGCTTTTAAAACTTGTCAAAGGTGAAATTGAATTGATTCTTAGAATCAAAATTCAATTGAAGACTTATTTGAATAATGAAAAGTTTAAGGGCTGGAATTAAAAGAGAAAGTTTATAACCTGATTTTACCCTAAACACCAAAATGACATTGTTTCATTTAAATGAAACAATGTTTTTTGGCTATGTTTTTATCAATACCAAGTCAAAAAAATAATAGGCAGATGACACGTCGTCTAACTATTGTTCATCATCTTCCCCAATGAACTTGAAAATGACACCTCTAATGCCACTATTCTAGGTTCCTCTCTCTCTCATACCTTCATCATACAAGAAAAGAAACATACCACATTCGTGACCTAATAATGTACTACACCCTCAGCTCGAAAACCATTGATTTATCACTTAGAAAATCAATGAAAAAATGGCTTGAATCTTATAACCTGATCAGCCTTACAACCTGATTTTGCAGGACCAGGTTATTGGTTTATAGCCAGCAGATGGGATCTTTCCCAAACGAATCAACAACCACAAATCATGCTCATGATAGCCCCCATACTCTTCTCTCAAACCATATAAATAGGGGTAGATTTCATGTAAGATGAGAAGAGAAAAAACCAAAGAAAAACCATCACAACACCAACTTTCTTTTTTTAAAAAAAAAAAAAGACAAACTTTCTCTTACAAGACCAGAAATAAACTAGCCCCTAAACTACCCGTAATACAGCCTTTCACCTGATATTCTAGACACATACCACCCCTAACATACCCCCACATAACCAATGGTTCACCCTAGCAAAAAAGAATCCTAAAAAAACCAACCCAATAGCCATCCTCATCATTGTTTTTCTTTCTTCTCCAATAATATCAACCTGGTACAATCCCTACCTCCCAAACACAACAGCTACCGTGAGCTCCACCAAGTCACTAACTACTCCAGCAACACTACCAACCAGCCAACAGACTACCCCCAAGCTAGGTAATCTCACTTCTCTTTTTTCTTTTGTTAAAGCGTCTTGTTGTATGTAGAACATGAATTAATTCACGTCCTACAGCTGCTGTGTTTGTTAGCAAAGAAGGGCGAATGGATTGGACTTTTGTTTTAGCCAGCCCGTATAGTTGGGATGGGCCCAGCCTATAAAAAAAAATGGCCTTGTTGGGCCATCTGTTGGTCTAATAAAACAAGTTAGGCTAGGCTTGAGCCTATCTCGTATATGTGGGCTTGGGCCTCTAACCTAACAGGCCCAAACCTATACATAAAAGCATGTTTGGCCCAGCCCGTTTTTCCTTAAGAAATAAGGTCATGTTTGGCTCCTAAGAGTATGTTTGCCAAACACGCCTTTAAGACATTTTTATGTCTTTGATTTTATGCTAGGGGCCTATATGGCAAACACACCTTAAGCTTGTTCCTTTAGTTTTAATTTGTCTTATATTTGTGTGTTTAGCCAAACGGACCATTAAATTTTTCAAAAAAAGTATGAAAAAATTCATGGAATATTTTGAAATTATTTATGGTCATGTTTGGCTCCTAAGAGTATGTTTGCCAAACACGCCTTTAAGGCATTTTTATGCCTCTGATTTTAGGCTAAAGACCCATTTGGCAAACACACCTTAAGCTTGTTCCTTTAGTTTTAATTTGTCTTATATTTGTGTGTTTAGCCAAACAGACCCTTAAATTTTTCAAAAAAAGTATGAAAAAATTCATGGAATATTTTGAAATTATTTATGAGTCCATCGTGTGTTTTTAAAATATTTTTATCTAATATCGGGTTGTAGACTTATATTATAAGATACAAGTCTAATATTAAAAATAATTGATTTTTCTCCAAAAATTTAAAAACAATTTCCTTTCAGAAAACACAAAAAACATGTTTTTCTTCAAGAATTTCATTTAATATTAGGTTGTAGACTTACATTGTAAGATAAAAAGCGATATTAAAAATATGTGATTTTTTCTGGAATTTTAAAAAAATAAATAAATAAATTCCTCATTTCAAAACACAAAAATATGTTTTGTTTTTGTGCATATGACTAAATTTTGAAGGTTTCATACATATATTCTAGAAAACAAAATGGCATTTTATCATACAAAATGAATATCATAACTAGTTTATGATTATCCATTAGGATTTGGTTGAAATACCAAAACTCCCACAATAATTAATTTGTTTAATTAATATTCGGAGTGTTAGGATTTAGTTGTAGACTTTAATATTTGGAGGTATAAGATTACACTGTAAAGTATACACTCAAATATTAAAGATATAAAAATAGGAAATAAATACAATGATAAAATTTGGGTCTTAGAACGGTTAGGTTTTAACTTAATAAGGTAGAGACTTCCTCACGAATAAAGATTTGCCTTGAACATTAGGCAAGACCAACAAATGAAAACATGACCTAGAAAAATAATCATTCAATAATGCAGCTTACCTTAGGTAGGGTGCATTGGGGATAATGCATCTTCCCTTTATATAACTAGTCCCCTTACCAAAACTCTCGTAGACCATAGGTTTCCTAGTGACCATGATACTATGTAACGACTCTCTCAAATCATAACTTTATGATTAAACCAAAAACTTCTTTCATTCTAGAAAGTATCTTTGTTATTCAATGTCATGCATGTCATGACAGTAGTAATAGGAAGACGAGTGTATTTGCTTGATGATAAGAACTTGAATGGTGAAGTGCTGAGCGAGGCTCATGAATCCAAACTTGTAGTGTATTCTGGTAGTACTAAGATGTATCATGATTTGAAAGAGTTTTATTGGTGGCCAAAACTAAAGAGAGAAATTGCAGAATATGTGGCTAAGTATGGAGTGTGCCTTTATTGAAAGTACAACATCAAAAGCTTGTGAGACAGTTATAGCCATTTTTTATACTTAAGTGGAAGCAAGAGAATATTACTATGGAATTTATTTATGGGTTACCTAAAGGATAGAGAGATGATGATGAAATTTAGTTTATTGTGGATCAGTTAACAAAATCTTCTTTATTCCTTCCTATGAAGATGATAGATTTAGTTAAAAAGCTGACAAGATTTTATATGAATGAAGTAGTGAGATTATATAGGATTCTAGTATTTATAGTTTCTTATCAAGATCCTAGGTTTACATCCTGGTTATGGCCAAGTATTCAGGTTATTCTAAGGATCAAGTTGAATATGAGTACTGTATTTCATCCCCAAACGAATGGGCGATCAGAAAGAACCATTCAGGCCTTGGAAGATTTGTTGATGTTATGTGTATTGGAGTTTAGAGGGAATTGAGAAGATCATCTACCATTAGTAGAGTTCATTTATAATAACAGTTATCATGTTACCATGAGAATGGCTTCCTATGAAGCTTTGTATGGAAGAAGGTGTCGAACTCTAGTCTATTATGAATAAGTGGGGGGTAGGAGGTTGATTGACCCGGAGCTAGTGCAAATTACCACTAAAAAGGTGAAAATAATAAAAAAAAATAGAATGAAGACAATTAAGGATAGACAGAAAAGTTATGCAGATAACAGAAAAAGGCCCCTCGAGTTTGAGATGGGGGATCAACTGTTTTTAAAGGTTGCACCTTGGAAACATATTATATTGTTTTGAATGAAAGGGAAGTGGGCTCCAAAGTATATTGGTCCTTTTGAGATAGTTCAAAAAATAAGCCCAGTTGCATATAGATTGACCTTACCACCACACTTGTCAAAGATGTATGATGTATTCCATATATTATTACTTAGAAAGGCTAAGTTGGATCCTACTCGAGTATTATCCCAAGTTCCGCTAGAGATTAAGGAAGATTTGACCTTGGAAGTATAACCAATCAGAATCTTGGATATGAGTGAAAAGGAACTCGGAAATAAAAGCATTTTGATGGTGAAGATACTTTAGAAAAGTTCTCAAGTTGAGGAGGTAACTTAGGAGAAAGAGTTAAAAATAAAGAAAAACATATCCAGAATTATTTTTTAAGCAGGTATTATTTTTATTAAGAGGGAAGAATATAAACCCCGAGATGATTCAAAACTATATGGAACTTTAAAATGGGATAAGTGAGTATTTATGACAAAATAAAAATAAAAAAGTAAGGTAGGTAAATAAATATTTTAGAGAAAGGAAAAATGATTGTTTTAACAATTATATGAGATTATTGGTATAAAGTTATAAAAGAAATTATGAATGGTTACCTGAAATAAATGAATTGATGGAATAAAGAAGGGTAAATAAGTAATTAGCTGAAAAATAAGAATTCACCCCTCTCTCTTTTTAAAGTCGATAATGTAGCCAAGAGAGTGAGAGAGTTTTTCTCTTTTTTTTCTTTCCATTCACCATTGAAATGTTATAGAATTGTTAGATATAAATGAAAATAGAGGGTTTTTGAGAGAGAAGAATATATCCACACTAAAAATTAAGAAAGATCAAGAGGAGAGAAAATTGAGTCAGAGAGAAAGTGAAGAAATAAGAGAGAAAAAAGGGAGAGACATATTAAAATTTCAACTTGTTGATTTTTAAAATATATTTTATAATCAAGTAAGATATTTGGAACCCCTTTATATCAATTTGAACAAAAGTTAATTGATTTTGAGTAAAATTGAATTAGGGTTCTTGAGATAAAATTAGGGAAAAAATGGATTTCTTAAAAATTAAATTTTTAAGATCCTTGTAGGTTGCTGTGGAAGTGAAATCATGGAAGAATGATGAATAAAAGTGATAGGTAGAAAACTTATAGGGGCCAATCATGTAAGGAATAAAATGGGAAATTATGTATTTATGATATTGTTCATTAATTGTGCTGTAAATGTATGTATGATATATGAATGATGATTTTAATTGAGTAGAATTAATTAGATAATGAAGTATTGAGTGATTGAATAGTTGGCCTAGAGGGGTGAAATTGTAAATTTTTAGAGAATTTGTAAATTGTATGGAATTGTGTAAAATTGATATGGTTGCTGACACGATCAAAGAGTTGATGTCTTATTCCAAGTACAGGAGTATCAAAGTAATAAATAACCCGGCAAGACCGAGGTCGAACCATAGGGAGGTGAATTATATAAATTACAAACAATAAAATGATATTAATGTTAAAGAGAAGTTTGAGATGTAATAATGATGAAAAGATTAAACAAGGATAAAACAGATGTCAAGGTTATAGGATCCACTAATGGTATTTTAAATAAATATAATATAAACTCTTTTTATTACTCAATTGAAAACCACACACAAAGGAGATTTCAATCGGATGATTTATCGTTAATGGCTTATTATAAAGTATTAACATGATCATATTAATTATCCTTTTCAAGTAACACCATACTTATAAATATCATCAGGCATTCATGTTGCTAGCTTATGTTAACAACAAATCAAGTTCCTATCATAATAACGATGTCGGCCGAAAACTATGAAGGATCAAGCATTTGATG
>Ga0325410_1003870_pt1 | contig 16840 bp, 7 predicted proteins | sample PopdelMetagenome_16_FD_206182 | JGI IMG/M metagenome (GOLD analysis project Ga0325410, IMG submission 206182) | Populus deltoides microbial communities from Bellville, Georgia, United States - Xylem-PdIQD-R3 | ecosystem: Host-associated > Plants > Phyllosphere > Stem > Wood/Secondary xylem...
TTACTAGATGAATGGTTCTCTTAAATTTCTTTCACAATTAAAGATGCCTTCTCGGTCTAGATGGAAGAGATGTTCAGTGATTTTCCTCATGCCACCAAAAGGAAACAAACAATATCAAGCACACTAGCATGGGAAAAATACTTTTTTAATAAAATAATATTGCTCATGAAATATTAAAAAATAAAATAGTTTAAAAAGTTAGAAGTGTCTTATGTGATCCTTCACATTATAAAATAAAACACAATCTTACAATATGAGGAGATATGAGAGAGAAATAAACAAGGAAAACAAAAAAAAATAATATAAAATATATTAAAACTCTAATTACTATATTATTAGTACCGTTAAAAAAATTTTAATGAGATCATCTAATAATAACAAAGAAGATTATCATTGTTATATTTGTGAATCACACAAGTCATTTAAAGACAAGTGAAGTTTAACACCTTTAAACGATTTTTTTATTCTATATGTTTCATTTTTTTAATTGTAAATTATATGAGTTTATTTTATAATTTGAGAGAATAGCAAATTATGCTTGCAACTTGTAAATAATAGATAACTCTTTAAACTGTGCAATGTATTATTTTACTAAAAAGAAAACATTTTTGTGCTGTGAAAAAAAAAAAGACTCCCCTAGAAGATCCAGAAATGATGGCCACCATTCTGGATTCTTTCTTTGCTAAAAAGGATAAAAAAATCTACACACACAAGCTACCAAGTCTATAATGTGTTTTTAGCAAACTAAAACCAAAGGAATTTATCACACATTTTTCCCTCTTCCCAAAAACTGTACAGTTAGATTCATTCAAAGAGGTCATAATGTTACAGAACCACAGGAGCAGAAAACAGAGACACCAAAAGGAAAAAAAGACAACTTTTAACCCTTCAAAGAAAAACGAAGAAGGGCTAAAAAAACCTTCATAAGATATATATAAAAAAAAAAAACAAGAGAAAGAAACAGAGAGAAATTAAGAAAGAACTAGCACACTCAGATACATGTACATACTCACATTCATTAAAAGAAAGGAAAAACAAAACACTAATAATCCCATAAAACAGTACTCTCATTCGGCAATGTAAAATCATCACAAGCACACCCGCCGCCTCCACAACAGTGATTTTCCATGCTTTGCATCCATGGCGGAGGATACATCCACTCATCAATCGAGTCGAAGTAAACAAAATCATTGCTCAACTCTTCGTAACTCGTTTCAAGACTTGGCAACTCAACAATCTCACACAGCTCTTCCTCTTGAGACGACAACTCCATCAAAGAAACAAGTGATGTCAAAGAAGATGTCGAAGAAGACGATGGAGATGTTGTGGTTGTTGTTTCAGATTTTTGGTCAAACTGGTCCATTTGAGCAGCTTTAGCAGCGGCTGCTTGAACATCACGGGGAGCAAGTGAAGCTGGTCGAGGTAAGTAATTGGCGAGTTCGGGGAAATTAAGAATAGCTGGGTTTCCTTTGATGCTTAAAGCAGCGACATCATGCGCACGCGCTGCCATTTCTGGTGTAGGAAAAGTACCTAACCAAATGCGAGACTTTTTGCGTGGCTCACGAATTTCTGACACCCATTTGCCCCAGTTCCTCATGCGAACTCCACGATAGACTGGATGCTTGTTGGAGTCTCTTATCCTTTTTATTTTCTTAGAAGGAGAGAATTCTTGGTCTTTTAGAGGTTTCTTTGATTGGGTAGAGTTAGATGAAGGTGAAGAGGGTGAGGCTGGTGACAAGGAGTTTGTTGAGCTACTTTCCGTCTCTGAATTTTGTTGATGATGGTCACTCATTTTTTTTTTTCAGAAAAAATAAAGTGGGTTGATTATTCTTTTTATTTGAAGGGTAATTATGTGCTAAACGAGGGAATGATGGATATATTTAAAGCTATAAGCATGTAGAGAAGTGGTGGAGAAGTTAGTAGGCACGGTCAGTGTTTTGAGACAAAAGAGAGCACAAACTCCTGAAGATTGTTGTTATGGAGCAAAGACAGAGATAGGATGTGGCACTATGGGGTGGATCAGTTACAGGCAGGGAAGAATCAATGAGAAGCGACGCCTGGTTTTTTCTGCAGAAGAGAATGAAATTTGAGCTCTGAAAGAGGAGAGAAAACGAGGGTACTATCAGAATTACCAAGATAAGGGGGAGCTAAGAGGGAGTATTGCACATTATTTCATGAAAAGCTAGCTACATATACTTGATGAACAAGCGCTTGCCCTTCGTTACATCATTTCCCAATGACTCATACTACACTTAAAAGCATTGAAAGAGAGAGAGAGGGAGAGGCATGGACCCATAAAGGAAATGGGACACCCTGCAAGACCCTATGGTACAATGGGGTCCCTTTCTATAGTACCACGCAACCCCTACGATCAATCCTTCTTTTTAACCAGTTTCTCTATTCATTTCCCCTTATCTTCTAGCTAGCTTTCCCTGGCTGCCATTACCAACCTCTCAAGAATATCTTGGGTCACCATTTTGCCCCTCTCTGTATGATTAAACATATTCCTGTCACAGCTTCCCCCCTAGATTGGTTGGTAGGGATATAATAATCTTATTAGAGATACTATGAGGCAGCAATCCAGGGCTAAACAGTGCCTCTTTGTGTCTCAATCTATTGCATGATGATCTATTGCAATATTATATTGCTGAGTTCTCTTAGTCGACATGGTTTTGTTTTTAATATTTTGAGGAACTAAAAATCACAAAGGGTTTTCATTGCTCACTTGTCTAAATCTTAAGGCCCATATTTATCCTGTCCCAATATTTAGCTAAGACCTATACCTAGCTAGTAGCTTAGACTTTAAGGAGACCTTAATTCTTTTTTTTAATAGACCTTATAATTATCTCTTTTTATTGTATTATTCTCATGCCTTAACTATTTATTAATAAAATAATGTGTCCGAATAAAGTTAAAAATGCTTCAAAGGGAAGCTCACGTTAATAAAATCATTGTACTTTCCCTTTCTACCATTTTACTTTTCACTTTACCTCTAAATTTTAGCAGCTAATTCTAAATGAAGACTTCTTCCTTAAATTGATGGGGTCAAACATTGGTTTTCTTGAGTGATATCTGTGTGTGTGTGTGTGTGTGTGTGTGTGTGTGTGGTAGTAGTTGCATTGGCCTCCAAGTGTGTGTGTGTGTGGTTTTGGTAGTAGTTGCATTGGCCTCCAACAGTGGCAACCAAACCAAATACGAGTCACTAACTCATTTGGGTCCCAACCCTATTACCATCTTGTTGTGTCCACGGGCACACAACGGTAGCTCGATACGTGGTGTGGTAATGTTAACAAGGCAGTCTAATCTTAATAAATGAACTTTACCCCACATGTTAAAAATGACTTCTCCTTGGAGAAAATCCAAGGGCCATTCCTTAGATTATACTGTTTCACATATCACTTGAATTATTGTTCGTTAGTGTTGAGGTTGACATAAACTTTTAAAAAAATAATTATTTTAATATATTTTCAAATAAAAATAATATTTACGAAACCTTAGACAACTTTGTATTCAAATTTTAATTAGTTGGTCATCATGAATCTTTTAGAGTATCATTGTACATTAAGAGTTTTTTTAATTATTATTATCAAATAGGAATTTAAATAAAATAGTTGATTATATATATATATATATATATATATATATATATATAAAGAATTGCTTTCAATATGTTCTTAATTGCTTGTTTTTGCTTATTATATTATTGGTCTTTCATGAAATTGTTACAGCAAAAGAAAAATTATGTTTGTTAAGAGATTATTTAAAAAAGAGTTGTTTTTTTAAATAAAATAATATATGTATTAAATAAAATAATTTTTTTAAAATAAAAATAGTGTTAGAATTAACTTTCATAATTATCAATATAAAAAAAACATTTCAAAAATTTTTAAACATTCATAACAACTACTTCACAAAGTGTCTAAAATTATATATTTCTTGATATGAACCAAGCCAGATCTGAATTTGATCTTAAAATATTTGCTGATCAATTTTGCGAAATTGAACATATCTCTCAAATTGTATATTGGATCGAGCTGTAATTTTACAGGGAGATACTAGACATATTAAATTATATTATGGTAGTGTTCCAGGTCAAATAGAGTTATGGAACATATCATTTCAGAGGGTCAGAGTTACTAGACGAATCTTGTTAAATCTGCTAGACTAGACCTTTGTGTACAGTTTGGGACATATCTGAAACTATAGGTAGAATTTTGTTAATATTCAAGCTGGATTGGAAAATAGACATCCTAAACTTTCCAACCATATATAGTGGGTTATGTACATCATCTAGATAAGAGAAAATGATGCATTTAAAGTCAGGATTGAAATCTACCAAAAATTTACAAAAATTAGAGATTAAAGCTACATGGAGAAATTAGTATGAAGAATTTGTTTTTATAATTCTATTTTATTTATTTATTTAATGTGAAATAGTTCTTTTTTAAATTTGGGTTTGTTCTAGGCCATTAAACATTATTTAAGAGTTTATTTTATTATTGAACTTATGTTAGTTAATTACTAGTTTAGACTCATTAGCTTACAGCACAAAAACGGTCTATTAGGGTTAGTTAGATGAGACTGTATTATATTTTTTTGAGCTGCAAATCTTAGCAGCGAGTTGAAGAATAAACATAAGTTTTTCTTTTGTTTGTTTGTGGCAAAACAACCTTTCTTTGATCGTACATTAATTTATCAAAGATTAAATGGCTTCATGGCGTCATTCGCATACTTAGTGTTCTTAGATACAAGGTTATCTCTAGAGTCCAAGTCTTTTTCCAATACCTTTGGTTCTTAGGTACAGGGTTACCTCTGGATCAGAGTTCTATCAAACCTGATTTTCAGCTTTCCGGGTTGTTATCTACTTTGCTACTTTGCTTGACCATGTGATCAAGGGGTCTGTATCATTGTATCATTCCTTCTTATAGAGAATAATTTTTATAAAATTGGTTTGTTGTTTTTTTGTTTGTGTTATCAAGAATAAGAGATTGGTATTAGAGCTGGATTTCGAAATCAGGTCATATCCTTTATTTTCTTCTTGTTAATTTTGGCTTCCTTAGCTTTCGATGTCTTTTATTCGGTTTTTTATTATTTCAATTCTAGAGCTTGGTATTTTGCATCTAGGGTTCCTTAAAAAAAATATGTCATTTTAGTTTATTGATGTCTCATATTATATCAGTAGTATAAAAAGTCAAAATAAAAAGAGAAAGAACATCTAAAAGTCACTTTTGTAATCTGCCACAATATATAAACAATGGAGAATTTGAACCAAAACAATTCAGAAAATTCTCAAATTTTATATATTGGTTCTATGAGTCCTAATTACACCCATATAAAATTTTATCTCATTTGAAGATCGTTTTCTATAGTAACCAAGATTGAGATTAAAACCTGCCATAATGGGTCAAATTTGTATTATAAGAGAATTTCCGATCAAATAAATTCATAGAATTCTCAAACTTTACATAATAGGTTTTCAGGTGCTGATCACTCTCCATATAAAATTTGAATTCATTTAGAGTTCGTTTGCTGTAGGAACAAAATTCGAGATTGGAACTTGTCGTAATGGGTCTAATTTGTGTTAATAATTCAAACTTGTTTCGCTTCTATTATTTTTCAATTTTGATAGTATAGTAAAATCATAATTGATATATTTAGGTGTCATTTAAATTTTTTTATAACCTTTGCATATGTTTTCTTTTGCATCTTCAAAAACACTCATTTTTAATATAAATTTGTTTATTACTTATAAAATTATAATCATAGTTTTGTATTTGCTTGCTTTTATATTTTTATTATAAGAGAATTTCCGATCAAATAAATTCATAGAATTCTCAAACTTTACATAATAGGTTTTCAGGTGCTAATCACTCTCCATATAAAATTTGAATTCATTTAGAGTTCGTTTGCTGTAGGAACAAAATTCGAGATTGGAACTTGTCGTAATGGGTCTAATTTGTGTTAATAATTCAAACTTGTTTCGTTTCTATTATTTTTCAATTTTGATAGTATAGTAAAATCATAATTGATATATTTAGGTGTCATTTAAATTTTTTTATAACCTTTGCATATGTTTTCTTTTGCATCTTCAAAAACACTCATTTTTAATATAAATTTGTTTATTACTTATAAAATTATAATCATAGTTTTGTATTTGCTTGTTTTTATATTTTTATTGCTTCTTGATTCGTATACACATATTTGGATACACTGCTAAGGTTGTTATATTTGGTGTTGAAATCAATTCTGCAAGAGCCAAAAAAAGATGAGACGAGAGGAAAAAGACATAGCAAATGTATTTGAGTGAAAAACCTATATTTGAGTGAAACACGAGAGGAGTGTAAATACGTGAGGGAGTGGGTGGGGGATATATAAGTCTTGTCAACTAACCAGTTTTCATATTCAAAGATGCTGGAGGGAAGCAATAACATGGCAACACAAAGAAGAGATAATGAAATTGTAAATCAGTTACGCATTATGAATCAACGGATGGATCAAATGGCCAATGATTTTAGAGATAGGTTAGATAAGTTAGAGAGGAAATGTGTTAATGATCATGATGGAGTTCAAAATAGGTCTGAACGAAGAGAGTTTAATATTAGAAGGGTTGTGAGGGGAGTTAACACTAATGTGAATGAGTTTATGGCTAGTAATATGGACATAAGTGATGTTGATTTTGAAGATGTGTTCGTGGGACATGGGGAACATTTTGGACAACAATGAAATTATGAGTTTAGAGGGTAATGATATGGTGATAATTTTGACCAGAGAAGTAATTATAGGTACCAAGACTATTATCACAGGGCACACCATAATGTCGTCAGCGACGGCGAGTTTGTATCGTGCCTCTTGATGATGTGTGTGTGTGTGTGTTAGGAATGGTTTTTGAATTTAATCATAAAATTATGATTAAGGTTCAAGAGTCGCCACCTAGTATTGTGGTCTCTAGAAACTTATGGTCTACAAGAGTTTGAGTAAAGGACTGGTTGTGCAAGAGGAAGACGCATCACCCCAGTGCACCCTAACTACGACAAATTGTATTATTGTTTGATTGTTTTTCTATGTTGAGTTTCGATTCGTTGGTCTTTTGTAAGGTCTAAGACAAATCTCTCTTTGTGAGAGAGTTTCTACCACATCGACTGAAGTCCTAATCATTCTAAAGTTTGAATCTTAACATCGCATTTATTTTATGCCTTGTATCTTTAACACCCGAGGATGTACTTTATCGTATAATTTTACACCTCACAGATATTAATGTCTACATTTGGACCCTAAAAAAAATTAGAAAAAAGGTTTTTGATATTTTGGTCAAACCCTAATAGATGATCATAAACTGGTTATGATATCCATTTTTTTTATTTTCAAATCATGAGAAAGACGCAATTTTATCTTTCTAAGAAAATATACTTGGAAAATTTTACGATTTAGTCGTATGAATGAAAATAAAACATTTTTTTAAGGGAAATTAATTTAAAAGTTTTGAGATTTTTTTTATTTTTTTTAGAACTTTATCGGAGAAAATCGAGTACTGTAATATTGGATTTATATCTTACAATGTAAATATACAACCCGATATTATGAAAAATTGGTAGAAAAACATACGATAAAATCACAAATTTTTTAAAGGATTTTGAATTTTTTTGTTTTTGTTTTTTTAAAATAATATTATAATTAAATATGTACGGGCTGGGCCGGCCCAACTAAATAAGTCGAGCCCAGCCAAGTTACGTTGTGCCAATCTTGGCCAAACAGATCTTTTTTTTTCTTTAGGCCGAGCCAGACCAAAACGGGTTCGGCCCCGGACCATATGGTTGTTGGCCTAGCTCAGCAACCATGTTAATTAATTTTCCTTCTGCATGCAATGGTAAATTTTGCAGGCGGGGAGTGGGAGGAGAAGAGGAAGGAGAAGGAGAGAAAAACAACCTAGCATGATGCTCGTCACCATGATAAGAAGGTCCGGCGATTCCAAAGGTGGCCGAAGGTGTTAGTGGTTGGGTTACTATGGTGCAGGAAAAGGAAGTCTACAACAGTGTTACTGTTCATTGCGGTGAGCAATAACAATCGTTGAGGAAGGAGCTGGTGTTCGTGAGGGTTTATAGGCTGGGGTTTTTGGTATTCTAGCTGGAGAAGGCAGTTGTGGAAGAGGTGGAGAGAGAGACAGAGAGAGAGAGAGAGAGAAAAGGTGGCAAAAACTGGGAGGAGGCTAGTTTTTTGGCCGTTTATGAACCCAAATTTCTTCTTTTGCAAGCCATAAAATCGATCCCTATTTATAGGAGTTGGAAGAGGGTAATCTTGTCTTCACTGAGAAAAACTTTCGACCCTTGATTCAGTTAGGAAGGATTCCAACCGTTGGTTTAAAGTAGGCACTATGAACTGTCAAATTTGACAGTTGAAGGCTGTTTGAGTTGGCCACTTTAGCTGGTACTGTGACCTTTGTGTTGTCCATCAAAATGAACGGACCACATAGGGTGCTAGAGCAATGTCAAGTGATCATTTGTGTGTAAGTTTGGTTAAATTTGGTGGAGAAATGAATCATTAAATGCACCTTCAAATAGCCTCCTAAACTGTCATTTCAGAGAAAAAGAAGAAGACAATAAACAGTGAATCACACGACACGTCGTCTAGTTCTATTTTTTAAGTTCAATTTAGTCCTCCACCTTTTGATTTAATATAATTTAGCCCCTTCCGAACTTCAATTTTAACCTCGAATTTGGGCATTTTTTTCACTTTGATCCTTCGTCTCAGATCTATACAATTTGACCCTCAATTGACAATTAAACTTTTAATTTTCTTCAATTTCACCCCTGGATGTTGTCACTTAAGCCCCTTTAGTTTGGATCATTTTGCATATTGGTAATTGGGTGTGAATTTGTTTTTAATTTCACACCTAATTGACTCCAAAACTTTGATTTTCTTGTGATTTTACTCATGATTTCAATCAATTAACTTGGTAAAAAATAAATTTGATCTTCTTAAATTTCAACCTTCTCAATTAAGCCCAAATTGGGCTTCCAAACTTAATTTTTCACCAATTAAGCCTTTAATAAAATTAATTTGACCAATTTGAAGTATAATTAAGTCCTTACACTTAATTAAATCCTTCAATTGGACACAAATTAATTCTTAAACATAATTAAAATTTAATTTGGTCCAAGATTAAATCAAATTGGCCTATTAAAAATTTAATAATGTCTTTGGACTTAATTTTTATGAAAATTCATCCAATAATCATTTATTTTGAGCTTGAATTTGTATTTTTTTCTATATTTTTATGCATAATAGGGTACAATTAGGTCTCAAATGTCCTTCAAAATTGCAGCTGTATTCCCCGGCCTGCTTTCTCCCCGTCGCCAGTCTTTATTTTATTTATTTTTTTTTAATAAGAAAGGATTTTTTAGAGAATAACCCAGAATTGGGTTATGGCAACTATAATGTTGAGTTTGGTGTAGATTTAGATATAATTAAGCTGAAAGTATTGGGTTTTCTACGGAATATTGACCTAGAATTTTATTTAGGATAGGAGAATAAGGTGGAATGGGTTTTTAGCTTCATAATTATCTAGAGCCTAAGAAAATCAAGATTGTTGTGATTGTTTTTATTAATTATGCCATTGTATGGTGGGATAATTTAGTGACAAACAACATGAGGAATTATGAGAGAAGAGTTGATATTTGGGATGAGATGAAATCCCTTATGAATAGGAGATTTGTACTTAGCCTCTATTATAAAGAATTGTATCAAAAGTTATAGAGTACGAGTCAAAGTACAAAGATCGTTGATGAGTACTTCAAGGAGATGAAACTTGTTATGATTCGAGCTAATATTGAGAAGGACATGGAGGCTACTATGGCTAGATTTATGAATGGCTTTAATTGTGATACAACTCATATTATGAAGTTGCATCATTAGATGAAGTTGAAGGAGATGGTGCATATGGTTGTAAAGGTAGAGAAATAGCTTAAATAGAAGGGTACCATTCAGCAAAGCCAATCATAAAGCCTTTTGACATCTTAGAAACCTAATTGGAAGGCTAACACTAAGGGCAGTCCATCACATCCGAATAAGAAGGGTAAGGTTGAATACCCTAGAGAGAATACAGATACCTTGATCGTTGTTAAAGGTAATAATGTTACTTCCACTTCTTATAAACATGATATTAAATGCTTTTATTTTTTAGGTTTTGGTCATGTTGCTTCATAATTTCCAAATAAAATAGTAATGGTTAGAAAGCTAATAATGAGGTTGAGACTGATGGGGAGGATGAAAAAGAAAGATGTCACCATTAGAGGATGTTGATGGTGTTTGTGTTGAATATCCGGTTGAGGGAACACTTGTGGTAAGAAGAGCACTGAATATACATATCAAGATGGCCATGTTCAGAATAAGGTATATAGTTTAATTATAGATGGTGGTAATTGCGTTAATGTAGGTAATACAAAATTGGTGGAAAAGCTGAACTTCCACACTACCAAATATCTCATACCTTATAAATTAAAGTGGTTGAATGATAGTAGTGAATTGAAAAGGAATAAGCAAGTTCTGGTTACTTTTATATTAGTAAATATTGTGATGAGGTATTATATGATGTTGTACCAATACAAGCTAGTCATTTATTACTTGATAGAACATGAAAATAGGATAAAAGAGCTATGTATGATAGAGTGACAAATATATATTCCTTTCAGATAAATAGAAGACCTATAACTCTGGTATCTTTGACATCTAAACAACTATATAAGGAGCAACTAAAATTAAAAAAAGGGAAGATGGCTGAAAAAGAGAACTTGTATATCAAGGGGACCTTCGTTGCTAACAAGGTTCTTCCTGGTTTTGAAGATAATGTTATTTTTTGGATTGGTACTGATTTATAGACCTTATAAGATGTTTTCAATGATACAAAATTGAGGTCAAATCTTTTTAAAGAATGGGAGGATGATACAAACCAAATCAGCTCTAAATATGGCTTTAAAATATCTGTTAAATAGTTTTGTGATATCAGACATATCTTTAAAACCATACATCGGATCAAGTTGTAATTATACAGGTAGATAATACACACATGCAAATATATTGTGATACATGTTCAAATAAAATTAATTTTAGGAATATATTATCTTAGAGGGTCGAAGTTACTAGATGAATCTTGTCCAATCTGTCATACTAGACTTTCGTGTATTGTTGAGGACATATCTGGAGCTACGAGTGAAATTTCCATGTGATTCAAGTTGGAATGGAAACTATACATATTAAGATTTCCAACCATATATGGTAGGCATATTAATTCATTCGGACAAGATAAAACAATGTGTTTAAATTAAAGACTGAAATCTACCAAAAATGTGTGAAAATTAAAGATTTGGGCTATATGGAAGAATTTTAGCATAAAGACTTTGTTTTTATTATCCTATTTTATTTTATTTATTTAATGTTAAATAATTATTTTTTAATTTGGGTTTGTTCTGGTTCATAAACATTGTTTAGGGGTTTATTTTGTTATTGGACTTATGTTAGTTGATTACTAGTTTAGACCATTAGCTTACAACCCAAAAAGAGTCTATAAGGTTTAGTTAAAGGAGACTATATAATGTTTTTTTGAGATGTAAATTTCAGCAGCAAGTTAAAGAATAAACCTGAGTTATTCTTTTGTTTGTTTGTTTCAAAACAACATTTCTTTGTAGGGACGAAGATCGTACACTAACTTATCGAAGATTATCTGGCTTCGTGACGTCATTTACATAGTTAGGGTTCTTAGATATAAGGTTATTTTTTTGTCTAAGTTTTTTTTTCCAATACATTTGGTTCTTAAGTATAGTGTTACCTTTGGGTCGGGGTTCTATCAAACTTGATTTTCAGCTTTTTAGGTTGTTATCTACTTCATTGGAGGTCGCTTGACCACGTGATTAAGAGATCCGCATTATTTCTTCTTACATAGAATAATTTTTATAAAATTGGTTTATTATTTATTCTTGTTTGTGTTATAAAAAATAAGAGATTGATTAGAGTTACAAAATAATACTGAAATTAAACTACAAGCACAAGAAGATAGAAAATAATTTGATTTAAACCTAAAGCATTGATCATTGTCACAATCTATATCTTGAAGCTTATACCCTATCAACAAATGTTATGAGTATATCTTCTTTTATATATTGATTTACATGTGTTTATATGTTTCTTTGTAGAAACCAAATTATTATTTTAAGGGAATAGCAATCCGTTATAAAATTTTAAATAGACTTTTAGTAGATATCATTTTTCATTCACTCTAATAATCCCTTGTATTAATAAAAAAATTATATAAAAAAATATATAAACACATATGAATAAGAATATAAAAGAAAATCAACTCACATTATTTATCGATAAAGTATAAACTTCAAGATGTAGATTGAGGCAAGGATCAATTCTCTAGCCATCAAATAATTTATTGCCAACCCTTTGATGTTTGTAATCTGATTACAATATTGTCCCTTATGTCTACTCATTCTCTTATTCTTACTAGTATGAACGAGAATAAAGAATGAACTAATTTGGTAAAAGTTACTCTTATTTTTTATTAATAGCTAAAATAAATATTCAAATGAATCTTAATAGTTTAAATTAAAGAGGGGGAAATTATTTCTTGAGGCGAAACTCCCATTTCATTATTATTATTTTACAAAAACATGTTCTTTTTATTAGTAGCATGATTTGTTAAATAAAAAAATATTATAAACTAAAAGGCAAGTTTCAAAAAAATAAAATAAAATTACGCTTCATAATTTTGTATGGTTGTATGAAAAAAAGAAAAGAATAATTAATTCATGAAAACTATACAAAAAATTAACAAAACAATAACTATTTTATGCTCATTGATTATTCATGTGTAAGCTTTTTACAATTTGTTGCATGTTAAGCTTGTATATGATGAACAAAGTTAATGAAAATATAGCCATAAAAAGCTCTAATTTTATTTTAAAATGATGGCATAATTAGAATATTTTCTTAAATATCATTGAAATTATTAATTTAAAGAGGAACATAGTGTTTTTTAAAAATGTTTCTAGGCTTTTGAGGCCAAAGCAAATAAGATACATGGTTTGCATGCGGTGGCGAATTGATATGGTTGTAACATGTGATTCACACTCTAGTAAGGGTTGGAGCACGTGACCAACTAGATTATGTGCATCTCTTCCTCCTTTTTATTCTGATATTGATTATGAGATCTACCATCATCTAATAAGAGAGATAAGGGGAGGAGGGGCTTTGGTTTTTCATTTCCTTCTTTTCTTTTAAATGTGTTTGTAATGATGTTGTTATGAGGCTATTGCTGGTTTGATGTGTGATGGTAAAGAGGGGTGTTGTGTAACGATGGATGGTGGTTATATCAACATCTATTGAGGAAGGAGTGGTGGTTGAAGACAAAAAACGATGAAATAAGGGAGTGATAGTAAAAGATGAATAACAATAAAGAATTAAGTAAAAATATTATTTCATTTATCAAAGTTGTACATTATATATCAACCAGAGATTAAACATTATGCAGCTCACTTTTAAAGAATTAAGAGGTATTTGAGATTGTGGTGTAAAGTGATTTTCTATACAGTTTTTCGCTTGAAAATACATTAAAATAAATTCTTTTTAATTATTTTTTTCACAACACATTAAAACCATTATAAAACACTAAAAAAAGCATCAATTTAATGATTTTTCCAAGCCAAAAATACTTTTCAAAAGTATCTAAAACCAGAAATAGAAGTTGTACCAAACATCCATTTAATCATTGTTTCTCTATTCCTTCTCGATCCAACCTTTGTTATGTTTCATTTTTTTAATGAATTAATAAATTGTCATCTCTGATTCTCCAGCATACTTGAGAAGAGGTTAAACCATTAACTATAAACTAAAAATCATGGGGTTTTTCTTGTAGCAAAGCATTGTTCACATACACACGCGCATAAAGATTATGGATTTATTGTTTATTTTTTGATAATTTATATTTGGTCCTTAAAGTTTTTTTTTGTGATTTAATTCTAATTATAGGCCAATTTCTTATGAATTCTTAGTCAAGGGTAAAATTGAAATAATGGGGACTAAAATAAAAACGATGCTAAACATGGGTGGCGTGTTAGAGATTGCATGAAAAATACACTTAAGTCTTCAATTTTTAAAAATAACAAAATTTATATAATTTAGGTCCATTTAAATTTTAAAAAATCAATTTTAGTATACAAGTTCATTAGTGTAATTTTTCGGTCACTAGTTAGATAGAAAAGAGAGAAAGATGGGTTGTCAGATTCCGACAATGAGAGAGAAAGTCATTATTCACTTCATTTTTTGCCACCAAAAAGAGTCTTTTTAGTGTCTCCGGGTTCCATGAAATGAGAAGGTCTTCCTAGTGATTGTTTAGAGTCTCGATGTTGCTTGGAAAAATAGATCTGAGTTGAGAAAGCTAAAACTAAATCGATTTGATTTTAGATTTGAGGCTATTTTTTGGTAATCGGAGTTGATGGAATGGTTTATGGATGTTATAAAGGTGTTGGGGATGTTTTCTTTTTTTAATTATTGAAATAGCTTGAAAATTGGATTTTTAGTTCAAAAGACTAGTTGTCTCCTACCACCATTATAGTGGCTGAAATCTGGGCTTGTAGACGACATATCGACTGTCTAAGTGGGCGATATGTCACCAATCTTTTTTAAAAAATATTAGGGGTGGGTCGTCCACCCCTTTAAAAAATTTTAAAAAATAAAATTTAGCCCAGGCTCGTCAACGCTCTTGGGCTCTTTATTGTAGTGGCCCTAAGCACCTGGCTCCTTTTGGCCCTCTTCTATTTTTAGGATGAATATAAATTTAAGTGAAAAAAATATTGAACCTGGTTGAGTTTATGGTTCGAGTTTTTGATAAGTTAAGTCATAACATCCAGACTATTATATTTTTTTTATGATATTGCTTGTTTTTTTTACTTATATCTATTTTTGAAATATCTTTTTTAAAAAAATAATTTTAAAATTTATGTTTCAATTAATATCCCTCATATGTAATTTTTGTTTGCTTATTTAATTTTTGAAAAGATTATTCTAATTCATCTATTTTTTTATATACAAAAACTTTATTTCTAAAATAAAAAATATTTATTTTCAAATAATATTTCTGATATATGCAATTTTGCATAAATTTTTTTTTACTTTTATTTTATTTAATCAATTTAATATGTATGTCTATTTTTAATATCATTTTATTGAATAAAAAATTAATTTTAATAAAAACATTCAGTAAACACATTCAGATAAATATGTTTTCTTGTAAAATTAAATATAGATCTATACTTGTTTTTTAATTTTTCAAGTTTTATTTTTAGTTATTGTTAATATTTTTTTACTGTTTATTAACAAATAATTTTCAATTTATTTAATTAATGTATGCATAAACTTTTTAATTTACACTTAATTTTTTTAATATATATAAAAACATTAAAAAAATTGTATGTGTGTGTGTTTATATATATAGCCCGCGGAGCTATATACTTGTAAAAGCTGTTAATGGATAATAATTTGGACCCATTTATAATTGCCTTTTATGAAAAAAAATCAATCCGTACAATATGTACAGTAGTGAGTGATATGACTGATTTGGAACTTTTAATTTAACAGCCACACAATTTTACCAGGAGAATAGCTGCACGGCCTCAATGTTACGCCCTTTGGTTGAAAAATCTTAAGACCAATGTACGATATTGTCCTTCCAAGACCACATTACTCAGCATAGTTGGAATTTGCTTGGAAATTGTAGTAGACTCGTATATGACCACAACAAATTTCTTGGCAATCAAATAAAAAATATAAAGGGTACGACAGATTTCAATTAATCACAGGCTATCAAGCGAAACAATCAAAGTGGGGCTACTTAAGCAAAGGATCTGATATATTGCTCACTAATTCTTGAGTTTTTCTTCTTAAATTAGCACATTAAAAAAATAATACAATCCAAAATATATTTAAAAAATAGCACAATTTAACAAGTCATATACGGTATATGTGATTCAATAAAAAAAATTTGAGATGGGGTGTTTTTACAACCTCTCAACTTCAATTCACAATTCAACATATTTCTTAATTTACAATTCGTAATTAAAAACTTAACATTTTAATTTAGTTTGAATTAAACTAGATTAACAAGACTCATAACATTAAAATATATCATTTAACTATATCTTAAAATCATCCCAACTCATACACGAGCATGGACTGCGCCTAGATAGACTTGAAGCGCTCGTGGACAAGCTTGCACCAAATTCACCCAACTCGTCCAGCTCCTAACATTCCATAAGCTCCTTACCACCCTTCTGACCATCACATGCACTAAAGTACCAGCTGCAATCAAAGAAAATAAATTTATGTAATATCCCCCTCATGAAAAGTAGCATAAACACAAGGAACCCTGACAAATTTTATCTCTTTCACCATGACAACATGCATGATATCGAGGAAGAAGATGCCTTAAAAAAAGATTGAAAGATTGATCGCTAGAAATTACCTTAACATAAAAGCAACCTAAACAAAAGGGAAAGGAAGTATGCACATCTTGTAATGACTTACTTGAGATAAAATAATCTCCAGATATTGTATCCTCACTCACATGAAAATTATTGAACTTTTCAATAAAAATAGTAGTGTTTCTCCATTCTATAAAGCAAGTCTCAATATCTATAATGAAAGTCTCTATGTCTATAATAAAAGTTTCAATGATTACAACTCTTAATGCCTCTCCATATCTATGATAGTCTCAACGCAACATCTCCATAGCATTGCCAATAGTCACAAAACTAATTCAAATACTAGAAGGGGAAATAATGATACAAAA
>Ga0325410_1003874_pt1 | contig 16835 bp, 10 predicted proteins | sample PopdelMetagenome_16_FD_206182 | JGI IMG/M metagenome (GOLD analysis project Ga0325410, IMG submission 206182) | Populus deltoides microbial communities from Bellville, Georgia, United States - Xylem-PdIQD-R3 | ecosystem: Host-associated > Plants > Phyllosphere > Stem > Wood/Secondary xylem...
TTGAATTAGATAATAAATCTGGTCAAGTTTTATAACTATGCCAAACATTGCTAACTTTAACAAAAATAAAAAATAAAAAAATCCCTTATACAATGTAAATCAATCTACTAGTAATACATCAAATTGCGAATTGGTTCCATTAACTAATATTATTGATTGGACTTGGATGGAGGAGCAAGAACTCTAATGAAAAATGAAGAATAAGCTCATAGGTGTTATTAATAGAATTTTTTTCACTTAGCAACACACACACACACACACACACACACACACACACACATATATATATATATATATATATATATATATATATATATATGTAACTTGTTTTTGCCGTCTCCGAACAACCAAATACAACTTTAAGATTCAGATATCCCACAGCTAAGATCAGCTGATTTCGAGCTTTAACATGATCTCATGGCTAAGCGATTTATTTATTGATTATCACTCGATTGATCCTTTTTTATTACATAATTTAAGAACTGCCGGCATCCTCATTGAGCAGGCAAGCATCTGCTTTAATTGTCTGGTGGGGTACAGCAGGCCATGAGCCCCTAAGAATTTGCATGTACAAGTTCCGATAACATATGGAGGAATGCTTTTTAAACAAGCATGCACGAGACACCAACTCTGTGCCCAACAAACATTTCCTTCTGCTGCTCAGACATGACTGCCGACTTCACAGACAAAGATCAACATGGTCACACTACAAATCTTAAATACGACTTGTTTAGTTGTGGTTTTCTAAATAAATAACTATCTTAATACAGTAGTTGTGTGGATCAATGTAAGGAAACGAGTCTCCATGGCTGATGAGTATAAAGAAACGAGTATCTCCATGGCTGCTGAAAAGTGAGGAGATCAGCAAACCCAAAATGGTCAGTGACGGAGCTGCTACAGGTTCGATAACGGACTTCCTTTCAAGAATGCCCATCAAGTGATCCCTCGTTAACTTTAAGTCTGTTTGCAAAACTTGGAGTGAAGCTTAGCTAGCTAGCACCTCTTGCCGTCGAACTACGATTTTTCAAGTTTTAGGGTTTCAATTCTAAACTGGAAAACTCTTGTATATTTTGAAGAAAAGTTAATAATTCATAATCCATAAACTTATCTGCAAAACGTTCCATATTACAAACAACAAGCTAAAAAGAATCTCTAAAAAAGCCATTGATTCGCTATAGATCAGCTCCTATATATAATTAATGAATGAATTCCAAATACATAGTTTAAACATTGCTAAAGTATAGCAAGCAAACAAGTGACCAGTGAGAATCAAAGCTTATGGAAATCCATATTTCGCTTGATGTTAATGTAATTAAAGCTATTTTAGAGATCCCCCAATTTATATATTTTCATTATATTCTGGAAAGAAATTAATTTATTGTTTGTTAATTTTACGTTGACTTATATAATTGAGTGTATCTGTTTTTTATTAGAATTTTTATGCAAGTAGAAGCATAAAGATAGTAAAGCAATTACAAGAAAAGGACATATTTGATAAGCGAAAAGGATTGCAAGATTAAACTCTAAATTGTGAAATAAAGTTTAATGATGTAAGCCTTTTAAAGAGATTTACAGTGTCTTTTATAGGCCAGAAAAACCAACCTAAACTAGGTTATAATATCATAATCCAAAACTATTAAGGAAAATAATATAAAAATTAAAATAACATAAAATAATCCAGGAATATCAAGGGAAACTAGAAAAACATGATATTTCAAGCCTAATTTTGTGAAATATTTTTTTTTTGGATTTGAGGAAACCTCACCCCCCCGGAAAGCACACTTTGTGGGCCTAGGTGAGGGAGTAAAACCCCGGCTGTCCCAGGCTCTTACAAGAGGTGCATGCCCGACTCGAACTCAAGACCTGCTGTGCAGATCTCAAACCCTTTGCAATCACGTTACGTCCCTTGGGGATCTAATTTTGTGAAATATGTGTAGTGGATTAATCATTAAAGGGGTTTTATATATAATTGAGTTGCAGAAATTTTTTGGAATAATTTTAGCACGACTCAATTATCAAATAAAAAATTATAGTTTTTTTTAGTTATTATAATAATTTGATGCGACCAACTTTTGCTCTTAGATCTAGTCTTATTTCAATGATTTATAAAAGTATTTGTTAGGGTATCTATATAGTCTATTTAGAGCAAATCCATATATATCATCACCTGATTATTTAAAATTTTCAGTTTGCTTCATTACTCTAAAAAAAAAAAAACAATGCAACTTTTTTATAAATAATTAAGTAACATTTTGTGATATAATTCTAAACTTTAAATGTTCATCCTCTCTAGGTCTAGCGTTTGTAAATCTCACATAAATGAGTTGCTATTCAAGGTAGAATGGTTTTTTTTTTTTTTTCACTAACATTGTTTGCTTCGCAGATTCATGACCTTGAAACAATTATTTATATAGCAGGTTGAAGCTAGGCTGAATGAGACTTAGTTATCAGACTCCACATGGAAAACTGATCTGAAAAAAACCCTAATTAACAGGTCAATTTGTAAGTTATTGAGTCAATATTTTTTTATTAAAACTACATTTTATTCTTTTAAAAAGGAATTTAACTTAAAACCCGACCCATATCAATCTCTCCTGAAATGCTAGGTTTGGCTACTACCGGATAAACATGAAATTGTGCACTTATTGGACATCTTCAAACATTGATGGCAGCATTCATCAGTATTGATTTTAGTGGTTGGAATATTAAATAAATAGTGATTTTTTTATTTTCTCTTGTCTAGTTTTGATTTTTAAAGACTGCATTTGTTTATTATATGAAATACTCACCGCGGGGCTTGGGCCTCACGTTGTTAACGATTGTCCAAGACAACGGTAGGCTTGATAATAAATGGGCCTGATTTGTTTTAATTTTTTTTTCTTTTTTTTTCGAATAAAAAAACTGCCCTAATCATTCTACAGGAAATAAAAGGAAAGAAAAATCAACGAAATCATACTACCAAAAGGTGCTAGTCAAACCAATACTTACAAGTTAGGCCTGGTAACATCAAGGCTTACAAGTTAGGGCTTCAGCCCACTCGGAGGAAAGAATTTCTACAATGAATGACAACCTTCTCAGTTGTAAAATGCATGCCTTGTGCCGGAACCCTAACTCCACCCACCAATGACACTCGGAAATAGGGAGGCCATGGCATCTTAATCATTCATCCTGGTCATCTCGCAGCCATGCCTCCTTGTTTGAGAGCACTTTGAGCTCCCACGGTGATCAAAATCAGATGATACTCCCAGCTTCAACCCGAGCCACCCAGACTTCACAATCGCATTCAAGCTCACGCATGAGAGTAGAACGGAGTGCAAAGCATTAGGGAAGAAACTCAGATTTCGTCCAAAAACTGTCCCCGCGTCCCGGTCTAAACTTCTGTTTTCTTTCTTTTTTTTCTTTTTTTGTGGACTTGAGAACTGTCTGTACTTCTTAAATCTTTGTCAAACAAATTTAGGACGGCAAAAGAGAGAATTCCGAGAGCCTATCGGGTACATAAAGTGCTTCAACGCCGAAGATCCAAATGATGATAACAGGCAAAAAGTTTCTCGAGTGCTCAAAAGACAAAGGAAGAAAATCCATGAAAATAATGCTGAAAGTCTGGAGTGGAAAGGCAACGAAAACTTGGGAGATGTGACAGATGTGAAAAAATTGCACATTGAGAACCATATCAAATCCATTCAGGATCAAAATATGAACACAACAGAGAAAAGTAACTAGATCTTTGAAACCTGTGGTAGAACATAATAACTTTCAGCTACCTCGTGTTTTCAGCGAAAAATGCTGTCACTCTGTTTCGTCCATACTTTTTTTATTCATATATTTGTGAAAATGGTTAGTAAAATAACAATAAATAAATATTATTTCTTTTTCAAATAGGTTGAGGGTTATAACATGTGACCCAAAAAAAGTTATCCTAGATACCATTAATTTACCCTTTCAAGCACAAATTCTCTGTCATTCATAGAACACAATATATTGTCATTAGCAAAATGTAACAGAATGATGAAAAATGATGAGTAAGAAAATGCAAAAAAACCATATAGTGTACCTTATATTTCCTATTATACATTGTCAAAGGTAATAGGTAAAATGCTTTTGACTCGCAAAATTTAACTCAGCTGAACTTAATCAAAATCTAACAGGTTAACTCCATGATTTTTTGACAGGGCCAATGCAATTCTATGTACTTGTGTACTAAGATGTAAAAATAATACTAACAGTCTTCATTAAGAAAATTAGAGAACTTGATTAGGACTAATTTATAATCTTCTGACTAATTTGCACACGTTATTTCCTTTTATTAAATTGTTATAAGGTTGTATGCAAAATGCTTTCAACTTGCAATTTAACACCACTGAACTTAATCAAAATCTAGCAGGGGTTGAACACCATGGCTCTAGACAAGGCCTGTGCAATTCCATGTAGTTCTACAATGTAGAGAATTAATAGACTTCATTAGGAGAACTGAAGAATTTCATTATAACAAATTTCTTACCTTTTAACTCCCTTGCAACCACCCATTTTTCTGTGGCTCAGTGACCAGCACATCCATAAAGGCACACCTTGGGCCTCATATGCAGTGGTGTTCATATATGTGAAAGCAAGTTTAATAAAATAACTTATGCAGACTGATCATTGAACGGTGATAGAAACAAATCTCAAGCTTCTCTCAGGTAACATCTCCCCCGGTAACATAAGTTATTCAAATGTTTTGATTTCAAAACTGGCAAATTTTAGACAGTGGAAAGCATTACCCAAGGGAGATAAAAAAAAATATGCCGCCTTCAAAAGCATTTGATCTCAGAACTATTTCAAAACATACATGATAACTTTGTCCGAGTTAAACCACAAGCCAAACCACTCCCATACCATAAAAATTAAAAATTTTCTAAAACAAGATGATTCTGATGGAAGGGAGAGGAAGTTACAATTCTTGGAGAAGTTGTCAAAACCAGTTTTCAATAAAAAAATGTACGCTTCTATTATAGACTATGTGAGTGAAACAATTCGATCAACTTAACATCCCAATACCATGGAAAACCCACAGTTAAAACAGCTCCGCATCATAAAACCACTGCTTCTAAAACTGTCCGGTAAAAAATTGTCAAACTATTTTTGCATCACAAGACAATTTTACAGATTTCTGAATGATCAAATTATGTTAAAAGTTTCAAAAAAAATCCCCCTCCCCCCACAATTTCCACCCAACCACGTAACATTACTGCAAGCAAGGTAGCGAGGACTAGAGCTCTTAACCTGCACAGAAAGATCACTTCCAGAGAGAAATTATAAGCAGCCTGTGTTACATTATCATATTCACCATGCACATCAGATTGTTTTCAAATTTCAGTTGAGGGTGCATCACAAGAAATTGCACCAATAGATCACAGCAAAGTTCCGGTTCTAATATACATCATTTCAGTGCAAATAGATTCAGATAATAAAAGAGTTGAAAGTATTCATTTCTAATAAACAAAACCAAGTACATTGGAATATTTAAAGAAAAGCACCACCTGAAAAGTAAATAGTTCAAGCAACATGTATTCCTAATGATAGAAATTTCAAAAGACATTTTTGTTCAACAACATTGACTCCAAAGAGTATACAGAACTTGAAATTAGTCAAATTGTACCCAAAGCTTTTAAACCAAATACTGAATCTCAAAATACATATTTTAAAAATGAAAAGGAGCAGGAAATGGAGAAAATAAGTAGAGAAAACATAAACATCATTTGACATTTTAAGATTCTGGCCTTTGCAGCAAAGAGTAACTTTTGGTCATATTTATAAAGACTTCATTTGCATAAGCTCCATAAACTTCAGAAGAATCAGCAGGCCAGTACTTAAAAGACTGATGCACCTATTTGGGATCTGCAAAATGAATGAGAAAACATAAAAAACAATTTCTCAAGAAAAGGTTTCGGGCCAGAATCTTTCACAAATTGGTTAAAAGAATCACGGAAACATCTATTTAAATGCTGAAGCATGTAAAGAGTTAAAAGTAATTAAATTCAGGGGCAAAAAAAATTTCCTGCGAGTATGGTTCGAACAAGACCTTACTCACCTCCAAGTGGAAAAACTAGTCTGAAAAAAACTGACTACCAGATAAATGTTAGCATTCAAATAGAGCGCATTAAAAATGCTAAAAGTGCATGGATTGATCATTAAATGCATAAGAAGCTACAAAATGAACAAACTGAAAAAGGCTTCTTGATGCATAGTGCTACAAACCCTGCAATGCCTCTATTGCATCCTCCAATCGTTTGGAAAATGCATGGTAAAGGCAGAGTTGTAACTTTCTTATATGATATGAGGGTTAAAAAGCCATAATCAAGGTGTGAAATCACCCAAAAATTCAGCAAGTGCGGAATAACTATTATTATACCTGAGGGGCACCTAGTGACCCATATAAGGAGCATATTGCCCATGCTGTCCTCTCCCAGAACCACCCTGTCCCGTCTGCTGATTTGGATATCCACCCTGCATAGCTCCCTGATTCGCATAAGTTCCCATCACTCCCGGACTTATGCTCGCCTGGTTCCCATAGGCACCCTGCATTCCATGACCTGCACCAGATAAACCACCCTGATTCACAGCTGCAGCAGACCCCAAAGTCCCAAGCAAATTAGTCAGCCCCCCCAATCCAGCACCCTGAGTTGCAAGCAATGCGGTCAGTGCCTGTCCAAGTGCAGGGTTCAGGGCAGGACCAGCAGCACCCTGATTAAACCCAATCCCAGCTCCAGAAGCAGCCGGCGCCATTAAATGACCTCCACGACTGCCACCACCAACATAACCACCACCATCATTCCTCTGGTAATGCGAGCTCTGCAAATTATGATGTTGCTGCGGTTGTTTCTGAGCTTTCCCTGGTTTCGGCCCATCTATAGCCTTCTGACAATGCAACATATGTCCTTCAAAACTCTTATGTGGCTCTTCCAACGCTTTCTTAGCACCCTCAGAACTCTTATAAACAAACAAACAAAACCCTTTCGGCTTCCCAGTCGCCTTATCAAGCCCTAAGGGTCCTTCCTCGATCTCTCCAAACTCCGAAAAGTAACTATACAACTTCTGCGGATCCAAATCTGCCGCCACGTTACTCACATAAATCTTCCTCAGCGTATACTCCGAAACTGGCTGCTGCGCTTGCGCTGCCGCAGCAACAGGCCCAGCCTGGCCGCCACTCGACTGTGGAACCGGACCAATAGACGCCAGTTGACAAGCTGTCATCCTATTCCCTATCTTCTTCTGCGGTTCCTTCAGCGCCTTCCGTGCCCCACTCCTTCTCTTAAACAAAATAAACCCATACCCCTTTGATTTCCCCGAAACCTTATCGCACACAGCTTTACAATCCTCAATCTCTCCATAAGGCTTAAACGCACTCATCAAAGCCTCAGCGTTCGTATCCCATCCAAGCCCATGAACAAAAATCTTCCGATGAACTGGATCTTGGTCAGCCACTTGCCGGATTTTCTCCGCAACGTCCCGGTGAGCATCCGCTGCTTCACGCAGTAAATTAATCAGCTGGTCTTTTCCAAACGGTTCAAGAAGTTTCTCAACCGGCTCCTCATCTTCATCTTCGTCGTCGTTTTGAATCTCCCCAGCTGAGATCTGAGCGTTTTGATTGTTTTCTTCATCAGCTTCATCTTCGTTTTCTTCTTCCTCTTCGACTTCTTCGTATTCTTCTTCTTCCTCCTCTTCAACTTCTTCTACTTCTTCTTCGTTTTGCTCTTCTTGGAGCTCTTCTTTTGGCGGTTCTTGTTGTTGCTGCTTCTTCGGCGGCTCTTCCGCTGGCTCGGTGGATTTGGCGTCGTGCTTTCGTTTTTTAGCCATTGATTCTTTGAGGAGTAAGAGAGAGTGGTAATGATTTGGTGGCTAGGGTTTTTGCTCGCGTCGGCCGATGATAACGAAGGGGAAAAGCTTTTATGCATACGAAAAACCTCGAAATGACCCTCAAACTATACATTAAGTTTCGATTTAGTACCTAAACAAAAACATTTTATGTCGAAATTTATGAAATTCTCAATAAAAAACTTCTATCGAAAACAATTTAATATAAAGTTTTATTTAAATTATATTTTTTTGATAAATTAGCTTATTTTGTATATTAATTAAAAAAAATCAGTTTATTCTAAAATAAATCCTAATTAAGAAATAAAAAATTATTGAAGGAAATAATGAAATAAAAGATAAATTAAGTGTAAAATTGGTATTATCCTAATAGTTGAGGAATATATTTTAATTTTTCCCTTATAAATATCAACCTGACTTCTTAGATTTGTTATCTGTGGCTTTCATTTGTTATCATTTTTCGTTTTATTTCATTTTATTTTATTTTTTCACGTAGAATTTTTCATTAATTTGGTTCGCGATGAAACTTTAAAAAAAAAAAAATTGATATAGAAAATAAATCCGTACAAGACATAATGAAATTTTAAGGACCAAGGAATTGTCAATTCCTGGATCTAACGCATCTAACGTGGCTTTAACTTGAAAAGGATTAAAGTTAAAAATCTCGAGGAACTAGAATATTATAATCATGAGAAGACAGTTAAAATATTTAATTTTTATTTTATAATATCTCAGTTGTTAAAAGATTTTATATATATATATATATATATATATATATAAAATTCTTGCATAGTCTCCTCAAGTTAGAAGAATTTTTGTGTAAATCACCTTGTTATGGGTATTTAACACAATAACTTTGCATTGCCTATTTCATCGTAAATCACTAATACAAAATCTATGAATCACCTCATTATGGACCTCACCGTCATGATTTCTAGTAACAGTATTTGATATAGATGAAAATTAATTATAAACTAAATCATGTAAGGTAAATACTGTATAACCAATACTGTTCACCCCCTCATAAAACACCGTAGATAGCATAAACACGGTAAATAGCATTGTATATTTTATTTTGATCATTAAAGTTTTTTTATGCGATTTGATCATAACTGAATACCAATTGCTTCTGAATGCTTAGTTAATGGTGAAATTGAAAAAAGTAAGACCAAACTGAAACAAACACAAAAATTAGGTGGTGTGCCAAAGATCGCATGAAAAATTCACTTCAGTCATCAATCTTTAAATATAACGCAATATATACCATTTAGGTCTTTTTCATATTTTAAAAAATCAATTTTCATACTCGAGTTTATTTGTGTTATTTTTTAGTTCCTAGTTAGACAGATGAGAGAGAAAAGGTTGTCAAATTTCAATGAGAAGAGAGAAATTCACTCTTAACTCTACTTTTCGGCCACTAAAATAGATTTTCTTGGTGTTCACAAGTTCCATGAGATGAGATGAACTTCATAATGGTTGTTTAGAACTTTGATGTTATATGAAAAACAAGATTTAAACTGAAAAAACCAAAACTAAACTGATTTGATTTCAGGTTTTTGAACTATTTTTTGGCTATTTGGAGTTTTGATTGAATGGTTTCGTGGGTGTTATAAAGGTGTTAGCAAGGTGTTTTTTAAGTTGAAATAACTTGAAAATTAGGTTTTTTAAAAAAATATAAGTTTTTCTAATTTTTTAACTACCATAATGGTGACCAGAATTTGAGCTTACAAATGACACATTATCTGTCTCGATGACGACGTGTTTTCTACTTATTTTTTTTTAAAGGACAAATAACCTAACGTGCATTATTTTGAAAAATATTTTTTAAAAAATAAATCTGGGCTTGCGGGCCTGGGATTGAAGGCCCGCCAATGCTTCTAGACTTTTCATTTAAGTGGCCCAAACAAGTTGGGTCATGAGCCTGCGAGCCTAGAACGTTTTGACCCTTTTTTTTTGTTTTTTTTAAAAAAGTTAAATAAAAATTTAAAGAAAACAATATTGAATTCGGTTTTACAGGCGTACAGTAATTGTTTCCGGTGTATATGCATGTATAGCTTGACTTTTTCGTTTTTTCTTTGAATTTCATATGCTTCGCCAGCATATTTGGTCTTCAAATACACCAAATCTAAATATTAATTCTCTTGGATTTCCTTTTCTTTTTGTTGGATTTCCATTCTCCCTTGACAGAGAAACTCATTCACTTGTTTAAATTTCGAAGGTAAATATGTCAATGGAACCACTCTTGTTGTTGATGGAGGGCTTTGGCTGAGCCGTCCTCGCCACCTCCCAAAAGATGCAGTCAAGCAGCTTTCTCGAGCCTTGGAAAAGAGATCCAGGAATTCACAAGTTGGGGTTCCATCTAGCAATCTCTAAGTAAAAGCCCTGTAATCATTTGTGCCTGGCCATTAAAACACACAGGTTGTTAATCTTTGTGGGTTTGACATTCTTCCCACTCAAAGCAACAAAATTCAAGCGTAGCCCCTGCTCTTTTCCCTTGAAGAATAAAATAATTGGTTTCACAGCCAGTCTGCAGGTTTGAGATATCTCAAGGTGTAATTGAGCTAATCCATTAGCATTGACAGATTGGCAACCATTCAAAACAAGCACTGCAAGATGTTCCCAGAATGCTATCAATGATGCTTAACTGTCTGTAAAAATGGTACTGGTGAAACAGAACGGGACAGAAAATAATCCTTGTTTTGCCTAAAAGACACCAGCAACACCGAAGTGATTTGATTTGAAGCAATTTGCAGGTATATGCGGGTTCAGAGGAAGAATTTTACATTTTTCAGAGTCTTTTGACAGGATGTCAGAAATTTTTATGTTCTTCTGTCATGATCATCCAAAAAATTGACAATTGCCTTGAACCAAAAGGGAGAAACCATCGGAAAGTATTGAAAGAAGCATTCATAATATACGAAATATTCTTCAATAATTGATAGGACCATAATTCAAGACTAACAAGATAAAGCTTCTCCAGAAAGCCAAAACAGCCAGGTAGAGCAAGACATAGAGGCGCCACATACAGCTCCCAAAAAGCTCCCATTGACCTAAAACTGCAGCAGAGATCAGAGCGAACAAACTCTCCACAGCATGAATCCAAAATAAAGACCGACAGGGGGAGGGACAATTCCACGAGCAGCAGATGAACTGACGACGCAATTGTCACAACGGCTGATCATGAGCGATAGTAAGGAGTTGCAGATCCAAGAAGACGGTTTGGCAAAGCTTTCGCTGCTGGTAATTCTAGCAGCCACATCACTCGAAGGCTGAGTTGATTCACTTTCTGACTGACTTCATCTCTCTTCCTCCATAGTCAAATCAAGATTTTCACATCCGGCTATACAGAGTGACTCTCAAGTGAAGTCAGATATTCCATACTTGGGGGCAAAGATCACAGGCTTTTACAACCTACGATCTTCAATTTTCGAAGGCTTTTAAGACCTAGCATATCTTGGCACAAACATTCAAGATTTTCACAATCAATAACGAATAAAGTAAGACCCCAAACACCCTATTCCACCCTCTACACTTCTGCTTGGTGGTTAGGTATAAACATCCAAGGCTGATCATTTCAGCAACCCTTCGAATCCATCAGAAAGTATAGAGCTTGCAAATTTTGTAACTTGCAAACAGAATTGGGGAGTCTTAACATCTTTTTATCCCATGAAATATCGAGATAAATGCTTACTATGATGGAAAACTCATCTCGAGACAACGATAATGCAAGATCATGCAGCTTGAAGGCAGAGATGAAACCCATGTACTCATAATCTTGGAAAAAACATTCTAATGGCAACATCTTCCAACTTTCCATTTCCGTCTGAAGAAGATTCAATGAGCCCTCGTACCATCCAAAAATATAAATGCCATCTTTCTCCTTTTCTTAATTCAATTCCATTCCTTGTCGAGGAAAAGTTGCGCACCAGCACCCAAATTTATCTTTGCTGATATAGAATGTTTAGCGGATTTGTTCATGGTAGGATAGACAAGGTAAAATCTGAAGATTAAATTAAAGCAAGTTGCGGCCAGGAACATGCCTGAATAATTTAGCAATTTAGCCTGTTTCGCAGTAGAGTTAGAATAACTTTTTTTTTTAATTAAAATACATGTGAATAATATTTTTTTATTTTTTTAAAAATTATTTTTAATATTAGTATATTAAAACAATTCAAAATATACAAAATATATTAAATTTTAACAAAAAAATTTAAAATTTTTAAAAACACGGTTTGCATCGCGTTTCTAAATGGTATATTAGGCTAAAGATTATATTATTGAATTTTCCTAGTTATTTTTTAATTTTCTTTTTATTTTTCTACTTGTTTTGAGATATTATATAAATGTTTTTAGTTTGTGTTTGGATATAAATATATAAAAATAATATATATTTAAGATGATTTTAAAATAAATTTTTATTTTTTATAAAATAAAAATGATAGAAAAGTTTCGGTCTCTTCTTTTATAAAATCGTAACCAATCGTGTTAGCTTAGCATCATTAAAACGGAGAATAATCCTATTTTTGTTATATAAAAAAAGCCTAATGACAGTGACGTGGCATCATTCTCAGAGACAAAAGGAACCCAAAAGAAAGACCCAATGCGGAAGCGACTAGTGAACAAGCATGAGCTCAGCCAGTGAAAGCCCAGATAAGGCCACTGCTAACAACCCTATAAAGCACCCAAACAGCCGGATCGCAATCTTGACTTCTCACTTCACCACCACCATGTCCTCCGAGAAAGACGCCGCTCTGGCCGCCGCTGCGGCGCCTCCCTCCGCCGATTCCCCCACCATGTAATTCTTAAACACCGCCTCTCTCTTACTTTAGTTAAGGTAAAATGAATTTGAACCTGGTGATTTAATTTTGACCTTTTTTTTCCTTGCAGATTTGACAAAATTATCAACAAAGAGATCCCAGCTAAAGTTGTTTATGAGGATGATAAGGTACTTATTGATAATCCTTTGATGTGTTAAATTAAGGGTTTGTTTTGGTTTTTGCTGGGGTTAGTAGAGATTTTACCTTCAGTGGAAAAATTTGTTCTTTGTTAAGGGATTGTGTGCACATTGACTGTTGGACTATTGCATGATTAGTGCAAAATTGGGTTTAATTAGAGACTCTAAACACTGATTGCTGTTTATCACAAAGTGGGTTTGCCTGAAAATGATGTTTTTTAATAGGTTTGTAGCTTCAAATTTTGGCAATCTTGATTAGCGTGTTATTTTGCCTAGAAAATGATTGTTTAGGTTGTTGGGATCGGCTATTTGTTTTCTGTTTTGATTTTTATTGTCTGTTTCTTTTACTAGGTTCTTGCTTTTAGGGACATTGCTCCTCAAGCACCTACGCATATTCTACTTATTCCAAAAGTCAAGGATGGTTTAACTGGACTATCCAAGGTAATCCTTGCTCGCTGTAGATTTCTTGTATCGTGGTGGTTTAGCTTTGACAAATTTCTACATGTGGTGGCTTTATCTTTATGTAGTCGCTTTGTTTTAGATAACCATTTATAAGTGAGCTAAGGCATTTTGTTTAAATCCTCTCTCCAGCTAGATGCATGTGATGAGGCAAATTTCATTGATGCCTAAATTTCATTGATGCCTAAATTGCTAAACTTGATGTTCGTGGTTGATCAGCTTAATTTGTTCTTGCACCGAGTAATATTTTTGGATAAGTATGGCTACCTGCATATTTTTAGTTGTTAGTTTTGATTCTTTCTTTGTTTTTGTGCTCTAAAAAATTATTGATTTATGGATTTCACAAAAATATACAGTGTTAGAAATTTTGTGTAGTATGAAGTATTGATGAATGCTAAAAATGAATTGTCTTCGTTGTGGCCATGAAACGGAAAAGGATTTGTGTTTCTCTCTGCGTTGGTAGTCTTGTAGGATAGTGGAATAAGGAGAGAATATTTTCTGCTCTCTTGTAATTGACAGGGCAGAGACAGAACCATAATATAAGCATACTTATTTCTTGTTGAAGAAAAAATGCCATCATCTTTTGTTGCCATATTAATCCACAAATAAACTACGAAATTCATCATTTTTTTTTCTAGATTATGACTATAGCTTTCTAATTATACCTTGTGGACTTTCTACATTAGGCTGAGGAGAGGCATTGTGAGATTCTAGGCCAGCTGCTTTACACTGCCAAGCTCGTTGCAAAGCAGGAAGGGCTTGAAGATGGTTATAGGGTTGTGATCAACGATGGACCAAATGGATGTAAGTGGCCTTTCCCTGTGCTTAAAGTGGAACTGCTTCTAATTGAAGCTCAATTTCAAATATTCAAGTGAATTATTTTGGATGCTGTTTCCTTCCTTTCTGAAGCAAGCACATTTTCTTGTAGGCCAATCTGTCTATCACCTTCATCTTCACCTCCTAGGTGGACGTCAAATGAACTGGCCTCCTGGCTAAAGATGGATTTCGAGCACAAGGAGCCAAGCAGCGGGCGAAGATTTTCAATTTATGGCTGTATCATTTGCCTCATTGGGTAAAACCCAAAAACAGATTTCAAGAACCAGTATCTGGCAATTTATCTAAATAATGTTGAAAGATATTGTGATGGAGGTGTGTTAATCAGCTGAGCGACATGGCAAAAACTTATTTATGGAATCCATCTCGACTAAAAAATTCTTTTAGAATGATGGTTTTTATCAGTTACTGGAGCTCTGCGAAATTTAGCTCTGAACTTGAAGCTAAAGAGCTCTGTTGCTGCCAAGGCCAATCTGATGGACTAAGCTGCTTGCAAGTTTAGTTTCTCCTCCAGATTTCGGGGGAAAAAACATTATGCTCTCCGAATTGAATTTGTTTAATAATGTTGAAAAAACATTTCGCGTAACAACGTAGTCTTCTTGCAAGACCAACCACGTACAAGAATTCGAAAATCAAGTGATCTTATCATTGGTTCTTGTAATGGTTTAATATCTTTAGCCGATTTAGATGGTGAGACTTTGTAATCCATGGCCACAGAAACATAAAAAGATACCATCTATTTTTTTCACACGCTACTAGTATTATAAGAATGTTTGCACCGAATGGGGATATGGTTTTCGAGACGAGATATGGGTTTGGTTACGATGCAGTTTCTGATGACTAAAAGGTTGTTAAGATTGAGCAATTCTGATGCTTATGGGAATGAATCTGAAATGACAATTTATAGCCCAAGGAAGGATTTGCTTAGGGTTATTAAAATACCTTACCTTGTGCAGAGTAACCATGCTGCGGGTGTTTATGCTGGGGGAGAGTTGCATTGGATTGTTAGCAGGTTCGATAATTTCAGTGGTTCTCAGATGATGGTTTTCAAATTCACTTTGTTTAGAAAAATCATGTATTGATTTTACCTGGAGCAATGATGGACACATGCTTTTATACGATGAGCATTCAGTATCTTAGTTTACAACTAATGTAATTAGATCTGCTCTTCATAGGTAAACTTGGGATTTGTGATCCCTGGTAAGATCGGTTCAGGATCATGGGATTGTTTGCCAGAAAGCTTTGCTGTCATTCCCTGGGCAGTTTATTGTGATGATTTCCTCTCAAAAGGCTTCAAGCTCAAATTGTAGGAAACTAGAAGCAAACAAGAATCGAGCATGGTAAAGAGGAAATTGGATGACTTTTGCTATGCCTCATAAAATTGAAGCTTTATCTTAATGTTTCTCAAATATGATTTAATTGTTATGCAATGAATTTGAGCTAAGCTGTAAGTTAAATGCATCCGCAGTGCACTGTGTAATCTACTCGATACTACCATGTCCTCATATGCAATTGGTTTGCTCTTTCTCAAAACCACAACAATTTACTCAACCCTTCCTGTCACCGTTCCTTGCAGGGCATACACTGCCGTTGTGGTATTGAAATCAAGTGCATGATGGTGGAGAAACAAGGGTTAGAGTACATTTCCAGTTAGTGTATTTGTTTTCCAGGCATGAGGTACTGTAGGATGCAATATGAATACAATAGTCCTGCCTTTTGTGTTATGAAGTCTTTGTCATGCTTGGATATGTTGAACTGGTAGCTATATTCCTTTCGAATTTCTATTAAAACTCCCACCACTAACTATTTCAGAACTTCGCTCGTAGAAATTATTGATCTTATCTCACTATTCGGTGTGATGTCATATTCATTTTTAGCAGAAAAGCATCTTGTTATTGCAGTGTTAGATTTGTTCTGTTTTAACTTAGCTGTGCATCATCCCCTAGGGTTACACCTCTTGGTTTGGTTGATGGAGTGCATCAGTTCTACTTATGATAATCGTTGTGTGAGCTTTGCTTGGGTTAAACTTTCTGCTGGATTCTTCATTCCCCTTGGTAAAATCCTGTTCAAACTTTAGTATTTTAACCAACAATAGATCTAAAATCTCACTAGATTTAGTAGCCTGGATCTCGAATATTTGCAATTTTTTTTCCTGAATTTTTCAGTCAAGATCCAGCGTCTCCCCTTCACCATAGTGATTCAAATGAAGCAAACAAATGAAGAACAAATTAACAAGCTCTATCTAGTAGGAGCTGCTGCGATAATCAAATAAGAGCTTAGTATTCAGACATTAAGAAAAGAAAAGAAAGGAACTGGAAAACTCTTCTTTTCTTACACAAACAGCCCTATATAACTGGTGACATGTATGCTTGAGCCATAAGCATCTCATTCTAGATGCACTGCCAAAGGATCCTCAGTTGCCCAAACTTGATACAAAAAAGTGCTACCATTTTTGCATGTCTTGATGAATCCAATCTTCATCACCTTCATCATCACTGCTGATTTTGCTAACCTTTCCCATCATCAGAATTTCTTGCAGTGGACATCTAATGGAGCCCGTGAAGGATTTTTCAACGAGAATGAACGAAGGAGAGATGGTTGAATTTTGAAGGCAAACAAAAGTAGACTACGTGAGAGGGGATCTTCCAAGCATATGCTTGAAGCATTAACTTGCTGGCCCATTATTCCTTTTTCTCAACTTTAGTTATTTTTAGGATTAGGATTAATAGTTGATCAT
>Ga0325410_1003876_pt1 | contig 16833 bp, 7 predicted proteins | sample PopdelMetagenome_16_FD_206182 | JGI IMG/M metagenome (GOLD analysis project Ga0325410, IMG submission 206182) | Populus deltoides microbial communities from Bellville, Georgia, United States - Xylem-PdIQD-R3 | ecosystem: Host-associated > Plants > Phyllosphere > Stem > Wood/Secondary xylem...
TTACCTTAGGTATGGCGTACTAGGGGTGCTAATACCTTCCCTTTACGCAACCAGTCCCTTGCCTTAGAATCTCTGAAAGACCAGTTAGGTTTCCTAGTGACCATAATACTAGGTGGCGACTCCTTTATACAAAAAGACACCCCGAAATCAATCGATGGTCGCCGCGACGCCGCGCTCCGCTCGCGAGGGTGCGACAATATTGAAGAATAAAAACATAAATAAATAATATAAGAACATAAAAATGATATAAGTTAACTAAGTATAGTAAAAGAAATGAAAAGCATAAATAAAAGATTAATATAACATAAAATAAAACTTGAACATTACAAAAGACAAAGAAAGAGAGTAGAGTGATCTTGATCTGAACACCAAGATGCCTATATGCATGGTAAATGCCTCCTTTTATAGGCCAAAATTCAGAACTATTGATTTGATGACTAATTGTTGAGTGGGTGGCCACCTCTTGACTAGTTAACAATCCTTATTTTCTTGTCTGTAGAAAATGTCATTGCTAACATCAGAATTTGAATAAATAGTCTTCATGAAAGTTCTGGAAAATTGTCTCAGATTTCCAACAAAACAGAAATGAGGTCATTTGGACTTCTAGAACTCGAGATATGGGCTAGACACTGAACAGTGTCTGGGCTGCATGACAGATTTCGACTTCTCTATTGTTGCTACAATTTGAACTTGATGACAGTCATTTTGAATTTTGGACTCTTCATGAAAGTTTTAGGCCTATGTCTTAGCTTTCCATACATATAAACCAGACCTACATCCAAGTTCTACAGCTCCAGTTATGATCCAATATCCGAATGGTGTTCTAGTTTGAACTGAACCAGTATCTCTTTTCTAAGCTTAGCCCTCTCTTTGTCTTCTCAATTTTAGTAGTTAAACTCATCAATCAATCCTTTGATTGATGTGATTAGCCTGCATTTAAAATGAACATTTACCATAAATTAAAGATATCTTATATTATCAAACTTGTTATTATAAAGCATGCTCTAGTTAAGGAGTTATTGATACTTCAAGTGCAAAATGATGATATAAAACCTTGATAAAAATGCAATTTTAAGTGCTAATCATTTTTCATGCATATTTTTTGAAGAGAGATAAAATCATTTTTATCATGTTTTTTAAAAAATGCAAAGTAAATATCGTAATCGGTTTATAATTATCCATTAAGATTTGGTTAAAATACAAAATATCCTATTATAATTAGTTTGTTGTTCGGAATGCTAGGTCTTAGCTATATTCAAGAAATAAATAAGTTTGGACCTTAGCATTGTTAGGATTTAACTCAATAAGGTAAAGACTTATTTACGAAGAGAGATATGCCTTATACCTTAGACAAGACCAACAGATAGGAACATGACTTAGAATAACAATTAAATAACAATGCAGCTTACCTTAGATAGGGTGCACTAGAGATGATGAATCTTCCTCTTGCACATTTAATCCCTTTAAAACGCTTTTGTTGACCAAAACACTTTTTTTTATTGACCAAGACACATCATTTTATTCATAACAACATTAAAACACTTTGTTTCATTTAAATGAAACGATACTATTTTTTGGGTTTTGATCTAAATTAAGTCATTAACCTTTTTTTTAATTACAACCCCTAATTTTTTAATTTAGTCAATTAAATCCTCAATTGAATTTTGATTCTAAGAATCAATTCAATCTCACCCCTTCCAAGTTTCAAAATGATTCCCTGAGTTTAGTGTCTTTTTCATCTTGGTCCTCGATCTTGGATATTTTTATTTTCATCCCTAATTGACCTTTAAACTTCTAATTTTTTTAATTTCACCACTGTCTTAAATTCAATTGGGTCCTCGAATTCACATGCCTTTTGCAAAAAGATCTTTGGTTCTAAATTTCTACAATTTAGCCCTTAACTTTGATTTTTTTTTTTTATAATGTTATCCCTAATTTCATCAAATTGAGTTTGAAAAAAATTAAATTTGGTCTTCTAAAATCTCAATCTTCTTAAGTGAGGCCAAATTAAGCTTTTAGACTTATGTTTTCATCAATTATGTCCCTAATAAAATTAATTTGACCTAAATTAACTCTTAAAATTAATTAAACCTTTAAGTGAGCCCATGATTAAATTAAATTGACCTAATAAAATTCTAATTAAGTCCTTAGACTTAATGTTTATGAAAATTTATCCAATATTCATTTAATTTGACATTATATTTGCATTGTCTTTTGAACTTGGGTATAATTGGGTTCCTAATTGTTTTTCTAAAATCTCAGTTTGGTTCCTCCATGCATTTCAAAACCTTCTTAGCATGCTTTTGCCAAGTTACTAGTCTTTTGTTTTTTGAATTTTAAAAGAAAAGGGTAATTTTGGTGGAAACTCAAAATTGGGTTATGAAAGGCATGGATTGAAATACTTTTGATGATGAATATTCTCATAAATAAATGAATAATGACATTTAAAATAAAAAAATAATGAATAATAAATTTTAAAAATAAATAACAAATTCTAACTTTTAAAAAAATAATAAGATAAAAATGATTTATGGGTGCGAATTTTATTTTATGATGATGCATAATATTTTTCACGGATTATAAATAATAATTTAGGCTCCATCAATATGATCTCATCAAATCGTATTGAGTAAGAGTGGAAGCCTACGAATCTATTTTCAAATTAGCCAAGATAAATAGTTCAAAGTCTAATTTAATGTTAATCATCCCTGTGATCCAACGTGTATTTTAGAAATGGTGAATTTAACAAATCTTTTATTTTAAGAGACCAATGTCAAAAATTTTATGAATAACTTAATCGATAAGTTTCTATTTTTAAGGAATCAGTGTCAAAAAATTCACAAATGACCTAAATCAATAAGTCTTGTACTTTTAGGGATTGATATTAAATTATTTGGTAAAAATAATAAAAAGATTGTAAGTAAGTTTAGGAGGTAATTAGAATATTTTATGGGGGATTAAAAAGATAAATTTATGAGAAAATATATAGTAAATGTAACATTTTATTTGAAATGATGTGATATGGGTAGTGTCGTTCTTCCTTTAAGTATAACTAACTCCTTGCCTGAATCTTTGAAACCAGTGTTAGTCTTTAGGATTCCTAGTTTCCTCTAAGTACTTGGTGGAGACTCTGATTTTTAATATATAATTTTGTTTCGGAGAGTTCCATTTATATTCAGGTGCAACAACGTGGCAACTCTGCTAGGGAACCTAGGATTGAGCCTAATCACTTGTGTTTTCCTCTCATAAATTTAATTATCTTTTTTGTCCTTTATTTATGTGTATTTTCTTATTCATATTTTGTGATTCCATTGAAAACTAAGTATGCCCCCTATTAAACTACTTCCAGCTTCACCATCGGAAGGATGCACCATGACTCCATCTACCCATCACGTGAATGATATCATGTCATATGCTCAGCAATATTTGAAGACACGATTAAGCTTTTTAATCTAGGAGTGATTGGGAGGTATCTCAACTTTCTATATGCAAAGAGTCATTCCCCTACTAGTTTTGGGTTTATACCGAGCATGCCTTTTATTATATGTATTTTCTTATTCATATTATTTAATTCCATACATTGTGTTTATTTTATCTTTCATAAGCATACATGTTATTATGTTTTTAAGTTTGCACACTTAATAAAAAACTAACAAAAGTTGTGTACCTGAGCTAGTCCATTCTAGGATTAGATAGGGAGATTCAAGTGGCAAGTGAGACTTATGTCCACTGATGCTCACTTGAACTTTTGTTCAAATCAGAACTCACTCAATGCATGAGGTATCGTGAAATTATTCTCAAACCCAGGTTGCATATGATTAAGAGGTCTATTTACCCTATTAGTAATTCAAATAATTTAGGGACATAAAACATCTTTAAGAATAGACAAGTGAAGCCCGAACCTTTACTACGAGTTATGTCATAACTCAATTTGACCCTTTTTTCAAATATTTTCCAAAAAAAATACCAAAAGTCTAAAAAAACAAATTCAATGATATTTGGCTAATTTCTTGTCATTTCATAATTTTCAAATTTTTTTCATATTGATAAAGTTTTTTTAAAAAAAAAGAAGGAAAAAAAACAAAAACAACATAGATTCTCACCCAAAAAGGCCAAAGATCATGACTATCGCTCACACACACGTGAATATGTTTGTTTTTGTGGTAGCTTCTGCTTTTAAAGCATATCATAAAAACAACATGTTTGGTTAACATTGAAATACATTTTTGTGAATGTAGATCCTATTGAAAGCGATGTTCCAATCACAAATTTAGAAAAAAGCAATTGTTCGATGTTTTTAACTAAGTTGCAATCTTAGCTTTTCCTCCTCTAATAACTCTCCTCTAAAGAAAAGAATCGTTGTTTTTTACAGTTACCAAAATACCCCCTCATCTTTCCCATCCTCTCTATGTCACCTTCATTGGCCTCTAGTCCTCCCCACCTTGTTGTTTTGCTTGTGTCGTCCTTTTCTATTCATTCACCCAAATATGAGGTCACACCTTCCTTATATTTTTCCTCAGTGTTAACTTAAATATTCCTTGAACAGCCATGATGACAACAGTTTGAGTTGAAAGATGACAAATGTGATCTTATAAAGTTAGGCTTAACAAATTTATAAAGTAGAAAAATAACATTTATTATGATTAAGATGATCAAATTATGTAGTTAGGATACACATTTCAAAAACATTTTTTATCTTGAAAATTCATAATGATAATTTACAAATCAAAATACAGTGAAGCTGCTATTTTTATGTTGAAGTGTAAATGTTCAATATGATTCTATCCAAGTTGACATTATATTATGTTAACAAACTAACTAAAATTGAATGATATATATTAATGTTATCATATTTTTTTTCCTTTTAGCATATGAAATATTTCACTTAAGCTCAAGCAATGAGATTTGGCAACAAAACGTAAATTGGTTAATTCTTTGAGTTAAATTATGGTATTCCTATGTATTAAAATTACTAAGCAAAATATGAAAATACTTTTTTGTTTTTTTGTTTGTTAATGTTGAGCATACTTATTATCTGCGTTTTAAAAGAAAAAAAAATAGAGATGGCAGTGTAGTGTTGGGATTTTGATCTGGTAAAAAGCAAAGCATATGTTTCATTAATGTTTGTGGATTTAGGCCTGATTATTTTACTTAGCTCATATGGTTTCAAGGCAAGGCATGTATTCTAAGCCCCTTTTCCCCCCATTCTTCGGCCTGCGTATGGTGTTGCAAATGGGCTGCTGACATAATGTAACATGAATTTTGGGCTTCTCACCTATGGGTCATATACAATAAGTGTTGGGCTGTTTGCTCTTGGTTTTCCTTGAGGCATTGTTTGGCTACTCCTTTTTTTAGACTTTTGTTTATCAGCTTTCTTATTTAGCCTAGGGTTGTATACTTAAAGATGCAATCTCATATTAAAAAATTTATTTGATTTTAAAAAAAGAGAAAAATAAATAAATTTAATTGTATATAGCCAAGTTCCTAAAAAAAAAAAAACCATGTTTGCACTTTTAATTAAAAAAAAAGAAAAAAAATTATTTCCATGATTTAACATCTCTTAAAAATACCAAGAAATTCAAGAAAAAAAATATTTTATATAATTTACATATATCGTGGATTTAATTACAAGTTTACTAAAATCATGGGGATTTGGCTTAAATTTTTTAAAAATTAAAAAATTAATTTGTTTATTTTTAATATCAAAGATTATGAACTTATTATATGTAAGATATATTTGTGGCATTAAAAAAAATAAATGAAAAAAATATGTTTTACCTCTGGATTAGCTAGGCTTAACTTGTAAAATCATAGTTAACTCTATTGTGATGGACCTACTTTAACTAAAGACAAACCAACAGTTAAAAAAACACAATAATATCTTAGTAATAGTTAGACTAATAAACAATATAGTTTACCTTAAATAAAGTGTACCAAGAATGATATTGTAACACTCTCAATAATTTCATGCATTTTAAGCTTTATTTCTTGTAAATAAATTTTTATAGTTATTATATATATATATATATATATATATATATATATATATATATATATATAGCTTTAGAATTTATTGAAATTTTGGCAAAATCTCTTTTATACCTAAAAATCCTAAGTTATCAATAAATACTTGTAACACTTCAATATATCCATCACACATAGCCCAATTATTGTCCAACCATCTTAAACTCATCATTTCACAATACAACTCATCACAATCATTGTAATTCATTTTAAATTCACATCATACATTTAATTATAATATTTAAAATTCAAATCACACATCTATAACCATAAATTATCTAATACTATTATTCTAAGCTATGAAAAAAAGAAAAATTACATCATCATACACTAGCATCGTATATTCTATTTTCTAAACAATAATCTCCATATTAAGCTTTTTTCAATTAATACCCAACACCGAGTAATTCTTTGTTTGCCTAAGTCCATGTGTTATTTCCACTTACAAACAATCTAAATTATCTACCCATTACTAGGTAAAACTCCCACATTCAGGGATACAATTTTTATTCCTTCGTACCGAACATTAATCTCAATATCAGGAAAAATTAATTCCTTATATATGTTATCAGACTTTATTTTCATCGTCAGAACTAATTTTTTCTGCCCCATACCAATCATTAATACTTTCATTAGAACTAATTTCATTGTCCTTTAGCAGACATTAAACCCATCATCGAGATTAATTTGATTGCCCTTTACAGGGCATTAATTCCATCACTAGAATTAATCTCACTAATCTTTATCATGCATTAAGCCCATCATTAGGACTAATTTCACTACCCCCTACCAAACATTAATTCCATCACTAAAATTAACTCTACTATCCCTTTTCGGGCATTAATTTCATCACCGAAAAATTAATTTTTTCTACTATATGTAAAAATTAAATATAAAATAACATAACATATCTAAAATATTATAATAACAAAGTACAAAAAAAATTGTTATGATGTAGAACACCTGCCTGCAATCAAAGATTTCAGAGTGCCTTCTTACTGCAACACAGCTCTCTAAATCTCTCTTGTATCAACAGACATATCAAATTTTCTTCTTATATTTGTTACCAAATAAATTCTCATTTCCAAACATTTATCTAACAATTTAAATTAGCCAATGTCAGTCAACTTAACTTATTCAATCAAAACTATCATCTTTCATTTAGTTTATTTCAAATTAAAACTTTAATCCAATTCCATATTTTCCCGGTGCTATTAACAAAGAAAATACCACATAATCTTGCATATGCAACCATTTCTTATACTCCTTTTAATTTCCATTACTTCAAAACAAGTCCAAAATTTAAAATCAAGAGCAATTCCAAATATGAGTTGAAAACAAATTTGTATAAATCTAGACTCAATTCTGTCATCTAGACATCTAAAATCATTAATTACATCAACATGTGGAATTTATCCTACTGCTCTCGGTTTAGACCTATCTTTGGTTTTTATTCCATATATAAAGTTTTATAACTCTAATTTATACAAGATCGATTTCATTAGAAATTTTAAATCCCTTGCTATAACTTCTATAAAGAGATGAATTTCAAAATTTGTCATTTTCATGCCTAGAATTTCCCTAGAAATCAAGAGATGAAGTTGTCACATGTTTCGTCCATTAATTCCAATTTTCTATAACACTTCATGCTCATTTACATTTTAATCAAGCATCTAAAGTCAATTTACACAATATTGATGTTAATGAAATTTCTGATTACGCTATAATATTTCAATTAAAAATTAAAATTCTAATTTAATTCTTTCAGAAATTATTTCCCTACATTAAATACATTATTAATTCACAACAATTTCACTTAATTTCATGTAATTATACGTTATGAACCTAACTTTCCTTTTTGGTCGGCCACTTGGGTTCCTAAGGATCCTATGTTTCTATTTATCAATTCTACTAAAGTTAACACTCAAAACAACCTAATCTAACCAAATTTGATCAATTCATAGTCTATTTGCATTTTCACCAAAATTTTTCTATAAAACCTAACCTAAAATTCATGATTTCTACCTCAATGTTATTCGTATTGCATGAAATTGCTAGATTAGGTCGAAAACCCCTTACCAGATGTTATTCAAGTCTTCAAATATCAACCCCTTACCAGATGTTATTCAAGTCTTTAAATATCAACTAATCAAGAATTTTTTGAACACTTTTCCTTTTTTTTTCCTTGCTACCATGATTGTGCACCCCCTCTTTTTTGATTATTTGCATATTTTTCCTTCTTAATTAGGTGTTTAGAGGTGTGTGTATGTGTTTTCCTCAATTTCTTCCTAAATCCCTTGATTTTCTCTTGGTTTCTCTAAGAATTTTGATGAGATTTTCCTCTCATCCCTTTTTGTTTGCATATGCTGTTGAAGAGAAGAATTTATACTTTTTCCCCTCTTTAAGCATAATATGAATTTTCCCTCCCTCTTTTTATTATTTTTTTATGTCACACTGTTTTTATGTTTTTTTTATTTCACTTTTGATATAAAAACTTTTATTTAACCCTTGTTTTTATTAGCTAGGAGTTTACGTTCTTCTCTCCTTTAAGAAAATTTCATCCTCAAAATTTAAATTTTTGTACCTTGATTCTTGAATAATTTCAGGTATTTTCTTTTCATTTCCGATGCTCTTTTCCAAGTTTCCTCCTCGACTTGAGAATTCTTCTTAACACTTTCACCATACGAATCTTTTTATTCCTCAATTCTTTCTCACTTTAATCCAGGATCTTTATTGGTTTTACCTCAATAGTCAAATCTTCTTTAAATTCCCATGAAACTTATAGTAGTACTTTAGAGGGATCTACATTAGCCTTTTGTAGCAATGAGACATGAAATTCCTTATATATCTTAGCTAAATATGGAGGTAAGGCTAGTTTATATGCCACAGGTCCAATTCTCTTCACCACTTTAAAGGGTCCAATATACCTTAATGCTAGTTTTCCTTTCAGACCAAACCATAACATATGTTTTCAAGGAGCAACCTTAAAGTAAACCACATCTTCAACATTAAACTTTAGAGGCATTCTTCTGATATATGCATAACATTTTTGCTGGTCCTGGGCAGCCTTCATCTTGTCTCTTATAATTTTCATATTTTCTAAAGTGATTTGTACTAATTCAGTCCCATCATCTTCTTACCCCTAATTTCTTCCCAGCAAATAGGGGTTCGACATTTCTACCATGCAAAGCTTCATAATGAATCATCTCTATGGTAGACTAGTAACTGTTATTATAAGTGAATTCGATTACTGACATATGTTTTTTCTAATTTCCCCCAAATTCCAGTGTATAAGCTCTCAATATATTCTCTGTAGTCTGAATTGTTCTCTTTGATTGACTATTAGATTTTGGATGAACTGTTGTGCTTAAATTTACTTTTGTCCCTAAAGCACGTTGAATATTTGGCTATAATCGTGAAGTGAATCTAGCGTCCCTATAAAAAACAATTGATACAGGTATCCCATATAGTCTCACCATTTTATCCACATATAATTTGATCAACTTATCAACTGAATTTGTTATTTTCAAAGACAAGAAAAGTGTTGACTTTGTTAATCAATTTACTATAACCCAAATTGCATCATTACCTTTTTTCCCTCTTGGTAAACTCGATATGAAATCTATAGTGATGTCTTTCCATTTCCATTCTGGTATAAAAAATGATTGGAGAGGTCCAGCTGGTTTTTTATGCTCCACCTTTACTTGTTGGCAAACTCCATATTTGGCCATAAATTCAGTAATTGTTTTTCATGTTCGGCCACCAATAGAATTCCTTTAGGTCCCTGTACATCTTAGCCTTCTTGGATGTACCACAAACCTTGATTTATGGGCTTCTCTTAACACCTTTTCTTTTAAAGCTTTATAGTCAGGCATATACATTCATTCACCCATCACTACCATCCCATCATTCAAGACTCGGAAGGGAGTCTCAACCCCTAGTTTCACCTTATCTATCATTTTATTCACTTCAGTGCCTCTTCATTGAATTTTAAAAACTTTGTCTCGCATACAGATCATACTTTTAATTAATCTAACAATGAACCCTCAAGCCCAATCTCAACTTTAACATCAATCTTTTTTGACTTTATCAATTCCCTTTTACCATCCTACTCTATTGTCTTCATTACTGCCTTGTTCTTACGACTGAGAGCATCTGCGATCACATTAGCCTTTTCTAGGTGATAATATATTACACAATCAAAATCTTTAATGAACTCTATCCACCTTCTCTATTACATATTCAACTCCTTTTATGTCATTAAGTACCCCAAAACTTTTATGGTCCATAACGATTTGAACATGGAACCCATACAAGTAATGTCTTCATACCTTTAATGCAAACACCATTGTGGCTAGCTCTAAAACATGGATAGGATAATTGACATGAGCTTTTAATTGTCTAGATGCATCAACGATGACTTTACCATGTTGCATTAGAACACAACCAAGCCTCTTTTTGGATGCATCATTATACACCACAAACCCTTCGGTTCTTGAAGGAAATGTTAGCACAGGACGGTAGTTAACCTTCTCTTCAACTCCTGGAAGCTTTCTTCACACTTTTTCATCCATTCCCATGTGGTTTCATTCCTAGTAAGTTAATTTAATGGAATGGCTATAGTTGAAAAACCTTCTATAAACTTTCTATAATATCCTGTCAACCCCAAAAAACTACAGATTTTCGTCACATTTGTAGGCCTTTTCCATTTCAATACAGCTTCAACCTTTCTCAGGTCTATAAACATCCCCTCTAAAAATATAAAATGCCTTATAAAAACCATTTTTTAGCTAAAATTCATATTTACTTAATTTGGCATACAACTAATGATCTCTTAGGATCTGCAACACCTATTTCAAATGTTGTTCATGATACAAATTAGAGCGAAAATATATTAAAATATCATCTATAAACACCACTACAAACTTATCCAGGTAAGTTTACAGGACCTTTTCATCAAATTCATAAACATTATCAGTGTATTTTCCAATCTAAAGGGCATTACTAGGAACTCGTAATGACCATAATGAGTCCTGAATTCAGTTTTTGGTACATCCTGCTCCTTCATCCTTAACTAGTAGTACCACGATCTAAGATCTATTTTTGAAAATACCCTGACCCTTTTCATTTGATCAAACAAATCATCTATTTGTGATAACAAATACTTATTTTTTATTGTCACTCTATTCAACTGTCTATAGTCTAACAGAGCCTAAAGGTTCCGTCCTTCTTTTTCACAAATAGAAATAGAGCTCCCCATGGTGAATTATTTAGGTGTATAAACCATTTATATTAATTCTTGTAGCTAAATCTTCAACCCAATCAATTCTCCTAGCGCCATCCTATATAATGCCTAAGCTATTGAAGAGATACTAGGCAATACATCAATCAAGACTTTTGCTTTTCTTTTCGGGGGTAACCCCGGTAATTCTTCTAAAACATATCTAGAAACTCTTTTACAATAAAAAAGGTTTTTTTTTAATCTCTCTCACCCTTTCTAAAATCTATCACATAAGCTAGATAGACCATACACCCTTTTCTCATAAGCTTACTAGCCGTCATGGCTAGAATTACACAATTTAGCATGACATTCCCCTCCCTAAAAGTCACTCCTTTCTCATCTAATCCACGTAGAGTCACCTTTTTTTAAAAAAAACAATCCATTTTAGCTCTATAATTGCTTAACCAATTCATCCCTAAAATTATGTCAAAATTATGTAATTCTAATGGCATCACTTTTTTTTTGTTGACCTTTTATGTCAGTTATCTTGGCTTTGCCTCGAGTCAATTTCAGAATTAGATTTTAAAATTATGATAATAATAAGTTTTATCATTACATGTTTTTGTTGGATGATTTTGGAATTAAAAGTTTTTTACAATGATATTTCAGAAATAATAAAATAATAAATATTATCACCAAAGACATGTTCCCTCTATATTTTATGTTTTGAAAATATAAAAATTCACTTTAAAATTATCTTAGTGATAAATTTATTTTTATTTTTATTTTCTTTGTTCAAAAATAATAATTAAACGCTATTTTACATCCCACTTAAAAAAAACATAAACTTTATAATAATCCATTAAAATGCATACGCAAGTGTCTTTACTAATTCTATAAAGAAAACCTCCCCTAAAAAAAAAAAAAAAAAAAAAAAACCTCCTTCGAAAAACAATTATGGAAAAGAACTTTACTAGTCAAAATGGCGTGCTGCTTATTACTGTCAGTTTTCCTTTCCAGAAAAAAAGTATACGTGAGGTAGTTAAAACCAATTTCACTCACTGGGTACGTAGTAAATGAAAGTAGGAAAGGAAAAAGAGAAAGCAAATGACCCAAATTTTGTATTTCTTATTCCTAAAAAAAGAAAAATGATTTGTTTAATATAAATTCAATTCATTTATTCATCCTAACATTGTCTTTTTTAAAAAGGATTATTTTATTATTTCAAATTTAATTCATCCTCAATTCTTAATATTTTAAAAGTCGTTTATTTTGGATGAAATTTGACAAGTAATCAAATTCAACCCAATCCAATGTACAATTATAAATCTATAACAAAAAAGATTATTAATAGTTAAAAGCTCTGTTCTTAGTTTTGTTTTTCTCCGAGTTTGGGAGGAACCACTAACAAGCCGACTAGCAAAAGTTGAGAATAAGAAAACAGAGTGTAGTCCCCTGCTTTGGGTGCATGCTGGGCTTACAAGAGACCCATTAAAAGTTTGCAACTCTCACTCTCCCCGTCTATAATCATAGAACAAAGAGTCTCATACAGATTTTAGTTCTGGAGAGCGTGTATGATCTTGTAGAAGCTAGCATTATGAGGTAGCTTTTATGCTGCGAGAGAGCTCGAAAAGGGACAAATTCTGCAACTTTGAGTAAGAAACAATTTAGCGTTCTTCTCTTTCTTACGAGTCTCATTATGATCACTAGTTACCATTTTTAATTTGATTTTATGTAATTTCCCCCCTTGATTATAGCAAAAAAGCATCCCTTTTCTGTATTCATTGATTCCTAATTTATAATATTATTTTTTATTCTTAATCCCAATTTTGTTTATTTTGGTCTCAGAATCTCTCTCTAAAAACAGAGGATTTATGTCGTCTGGGTTTGATCTATTGACTGGAGCTCCAAAAAAGCTCTGCTTCTGGCTTTCATTACACACACTCTGCATCAGTATCTGCCTTTTCAATTCTTTTTACATGAAAACTTGGTCTCTTCAACAGAGCTTTTTGATCATTTCTATACGATTAAGATCAAAACGGTATGTGGTTTTTTTTTTTTTTTTTTTTTATAAGTGATGATATAACATTGATTGTGTTTGTTTTTGTGACTGATGATGATGTATGTTTCGATGGGTTGGTTTTGGTTTTTGATTTGTCGTGGCCTGTTTGTATGTTTTTGTTATGCAGGAATTACAGTTGGGTTCATTGCTTTAAGGACTCCTTAGGAAAACGTTTCTTGTTTCCAATTTTGGGTTTTAGGGGTTTTTGGATTTTAGTTTTTTCTTGATACTCAAGTTTTTTAGATTTGCTTTCTTTCTTTTAATTGTTTTTTTTTTTTTTTTCCATTTCTCTCTTATATCTACCAATTTCAAATTTCACAAAATGCCAGGCCTTCAAAGGCCAATTTTGGATCAAGATAGGATTTTTGATCAAGAGAAGCAAAAGAAACCAGCCATGGAAAGCAACATGAAAGCTTCTAGGAAAGTTCGAATAATATGTCATGATCCTGAGGCCACAGACTCTTCAAGTGATGAAGATGAAGAATACTTTGATCGGTGTAATCGTTGGAAGCAATTCATTAGGGAGATCACCCTCCCAGTTTTCCCATCCAAGTCCATTCTTGAGGGTCCTTCACAAGACAAAACTGGTGTATGCAAAAGCAATATTAGCACTTCTAATTCTCTTGATAATATTAGACCTCGAAGATCATCAACAATCTATAAGGGTGTTCGAAGAAGACCATGGGGGAAATATTCAGCCGAGATTAGGGATCCATTTCTAAAGATTCGTTTATGGCTCGGGACTTATACAACTGCAGAAGAAGCTGCTGCTGCTTATAAGAAAAAGAAGGAAGAGTTCGACAGCAAGATGGCATTGGAGAGAGCTAATAATTTGCATGTTGATACAAAGGTAGTATCTGAAGAATTCGATGGCTTATGTTCTCATCCGTCTCCATTGTCTGTGCTTGATGTCTCTACCATGGCCTCACTTGGTCATGGGCTTGAAAGCAATGTGGAAATGGTGGCCAAAGAGTGTAATATGGAAAGTTCAATCAAAGAAGAAAGCTGTGTAGAAATGATTGAAGACGGCTCCGAAGAAGTGCAATGCATTTCGGATTTATGGGAAGAGCGAACGTTATCACCATCAGTTAGTCAAGAGTTGCTTGGTTTTGATCAACAGTCTCAAATTGGGCAGTTTTTTGATGGTTTAATTAATGGAGAAGGTTTTTCTATGTGCGGTAACACTGAGCCAGTCAGTTCTCCTATGGATGGGGTGATGGAGCTTCCGGACATTGAACTTGAAACGCTTGCTTTTGTTGAGGAAACTCTCAATTTTGTTCACCAATAATGTTTGTAGTTGTTACTCATTTCAGGTGCATTTTTAGCGTATATCAGAAAATAAAATAGCGAGGAAGGGAGTTCTTGGGTTTTTGCTTGAGAGCCTTTCGCAACTCTCTGAGAGAGATATGCTCCATTTACGAGTAGCTACTGCTATCTTCTTGTTGAGAATCTGAATATTCAAAAAAAAAAAAAAAAAAAAAATCTTTCAAGTCCAAGTTTGTTTCTTGTGCCTCTTTTGATGTCATTGTTTAGATTCTCCGGAAAGGTCTCGGAAGGTGGCATCTTTTGTCTTCTCTTCTTTTCCTATTTACTTATTTTAATCTCGGCTTCCCACCATGATTTGCCGTTGGAGATGGATGGAGGTCTTATTTATACTTTTGTTAAGAGAACGTTTCAAGAGGGGCATTCTTCCGCTTGGAAGAATTCCAATAGATTGTTCTTTCGCAACATGCCATGATGGATTCCAACCAATATTTACTAAAGTAAGTACTCAACGTGTCAAATTTTACATCAGAAAAGTTGGGTTTGTGATCTACAAATTTATAAAAATATTATCATGTAATTAGAGATATTTTATTAATTATTTTTTAGATTTATTAAAAAAAAAGGATAAACATAAAGAGAGGAATGAAAAAATTAAATTCATTATCAACCAAAAATGATAAAAATATATCCATTTCTGTCTTCTAATTTTATATATATATATATATATATATATATATATATATTAAATAGACACAAGAATTAATTAATAAAATATTATTAATTATTTTCTAAGTTATATAAAATCTCTCCACAAAACCAACTTGACGCATGAAGTTACACTAGCACCAACTCTTCTTTTTTTGGGTGAGAGAAATGAATTTCAACCAATGAAAAAAAAAACAACTAATTCTCTTAAGATAAATTTTATCTTTGGTTTCGATAGTGACAATTGAAAATTAAATTTCATATTTGATTTGATTTTTTTTCTGTGGAGTTATCTCAATTTCATGATCAAAGACGTGAATTTAATAAATTGACCTAGGTTAAATTAAGTTATTTTTTTTTAATTTTCTTTCTATGAGGTTATTTAAGTCTGATAACTCAGGTTATGAGTTTGATGGATTGACTCAGATTATTTTTTATATTTTTTTTATTTATTATCTAATCTTATCCTTTAATATTGAGTTGATTGTCGCAAGTTTGACAGATTAACTTAAGTCATCTTTTTAGATTTTTTTTATTATTTTATCCTTTAAGTTGATTGGAATTAAGTTTTATAATTTTTTTATTTGTTTTCCATGAGAGTCAATCTCATAACTCATGTTATAAATTTGACATGTTAATCCAAGTTGATCTCAGTCAATTCAATATATTTTTATTTTAATATTTTAAAAAAAAACAAACTATATTTTTACAAATTGTTTTGAGAATAAATTAACGTGAATCAATTATATAGTATAGTCATACTTGGGGTAGCAATTATATAGTAGAAAGAAGTTGCCTGGCAAATCATGAGTAATGAATAGATAATGATTCGGCGGCTGAGCAGGTAAAAATGCTCACTTGTATTGCAAGCAAATGCGTGGACTTCGAAGATAGTTGTTAAACATGCTTTTCATGTCCCAACACCACCACTTTATTTTCCATTTCTTATAATCACTCTTGGATTTCATTGCGAATGACGTGGCGCATGACGTCATCTTCACCAGAAATTTATATTATGAACACAACTCCATGCTCGTTTATTTCTAAACAGACAAGGGGTTGTCTGTGAGCCTGATTTCTAGCAGCTTGAAAAGCCGCCCTGTCTTAACAATTCAACTAAACTCTCTGCTTTACGATCGACACCCACCGATCTCTGCTCATAAGATTATTATTATTATTAGTAGCTATTACATACATCAATTCAACTCATTAACCAATGAACAATCAATCATTTTCAACACTAAATACCGGACAAGCCAAGAATTGTGATCCTCTATCTTTTATTTTTTTTTTTAAAAAAAACTAACATTGTTTTAAAAAATAATTGGCAAAAAAACACAAGCATAAAAATTTAGGTTAAATAATACAGTTTAGTACATATTATAGATAAATACTGCGGTTCTTACTAGCAACTTTTAAAAATGTCAAAGGTAGAAAACATGACTTTTTCTAACCTTCAATATTTTATCATTTATAAACCTCATTTTTTTTCTTTCTTCTTCTTCTTCCCCAGCACACAAGAGTTCTCCTCTATTGTCTCTCGGGCCATGGCTCC
>Ga0325410_1003879_pt1 | contig 16830 bp, 13 predicted proteins | sample PopdelMetagenome_16_FD_206182 | JGI IMG/M metagenome (GOLD analysis project Ga0325410, IMG submission 206182) | Populus deltoides microbial communities from Bellville, Georgia, United States - Xylem-PdIQD-R3 | ecosystem: Host-associated > Plants > Phyllosphere > Stem > Wood/Secondary xylem...
ATAACATTATTAATTTTCACTGTCCTGCATCATAGACATCTAAAATGTCCTTGAAACAAAAAACATAAGGAATTGATTTGACTCTGCAGACAGAGGACGTTAATTCAAATCACTTCAAGATCTAATTAGTTTCCATGCATACTCATGTACTACTGCAGAGTAATTATTACCATAATCAAATTTCCATTGGCAGTCAAATGCTTCAGTTTTCCTCCCAATAGCTTTCTGAGGTTCATGGGTGCCCAGTATTTCTCCTACAAATTAAAAGACATTACATCAAAATCAATTTGATCACCAATGAGTAATCTATGTGCGCGCGCGCGCTTGCGTAGGATGTACAACTATTGGACATACTTAGATTGACATAGTTGTTGATAGTTGGATTCATATAAAAAAATGTGTAAAAACGAAAACCCAGAAATCTGGAGAGACAAACATTAACAATGTCCAGCAGTTCGACTTTTTTTTTATTTCTGAAACATATGCCCCACATTATAACTGAGAGACATGTGAGGCTATGTACCTGTATGTACAAAGCAATTGAAGCCCTGTCAGAACCCGTTGGCTCCTTCAGAGTGGTAATAGCCTCTAATATTAGATTATCCAACCTACAGCCACAAAAGTAGGTCACAACAAAGTTAGTTAATAATTGCACAAAAAAAAAAGACAGGTTGGTCTTCGATACAGAGATTTTGCAGCCTTGCGAAACTAATCTTTATAAGCAACTGCATGCAAATACAGCCTCGTGTTCTGAATTCTCAAAGCATTCATAGATCATAACTATAAGGTTTTGAGTTGTAATAAACTGCCATTAATCATCATTAGAATTCCATTTGCAATGTTATCAAAACATACCATTTCACCAGTTATACTCTTTGATTAGATTTATTTGTACATATGATTTTCCCATAATAGAAATTGAAACACTTTGAAAATTCAAAGTGCGGAATCTGTATAACACAACCATCAACTTAATGGCACAAGGACAAGTTTTTAGCAACCCAGGGAGGAAATAAATTGGTTGGAGGGAGAAAACAAATGGAAATGAAAAAGTGACACACAACAAGCAGGAGATAATTTTTTGTCAAGCCAAACTGGTTCATATACCAAAGCAGAATGTCTAAAGATCTACAGAAAGTAACATAGGCCAAAATGCATATAAATTGGAAATGGCTTCGAGAAGGACACATACACAACAAATCAGTGAGCATAAGAAACTCAAATAAAGCCATGATGTACCATGTTCAAAGAGACTCATAGGGAAGGTTGCTATTCCTCAGGGTCAGCACACACATTACAATGCCATGGCGAGAAAAAGAGAAGAATTGAACTTGAAGATCTCAAACAATAAACGTCAATACAGCAGGGAAACATATTCTCATTCAAACTATTTTATTTGACTTCTAATATGACATTAACCCCCATCTAAGAACATATTTTAGTTGAATATTGGGCCCTATAATGGTAGTTTTTTAACTAATAAAAAACGGATTATGGATTTTCAGCCACCTAAACCAACCCTTCTTGCCTTCACAGGCTGAGAGCTGGCTAATTAACTCACCAGTCTTTCTATTAGAGCCCCAAGGCAATACAATCAAGCTTGTATGCGTGATAACTGGATTTTTTTCCTATTAAGATCTGCCATTATGATGTTGTCAGACTTGTGGGAAGGATACACAACTTAAATTTATAATATGGAAACTGTTTTTTCAAATTTCTTTTTGAGAACAAAAATAATGGTGTCAGATAGTTCAATTATATCAAATTTCTTCATAGCACCATAACATCACTAAGTCAGGAACTCATCGTCTAGGTTCATGAACATTGATGCACTTGAATATTATGAATTTTGCTGTTTTTGTATAACAATATTAACCAGACAGCTAATCCTTAACATCTTGATAGCAGAAAAGCAGGTTAATTTGTCATTTTTCCATGTTCCAACTTCATTTGCATACCATTATCAAAAGATACATCCAAGCTCAGCAAAACAGGAAGTGCAGATATCAGAAGTATATAACCTTGCAAGCAGGTCTTTTGGACCACCATTCCCTGGTGTCCCACTAGCAAATGCGAGAGGCTTAGCATCAACAACTTCTTCATTGGTCTGAACAACAGTGCTGAGAGCCTTTGCATTCTCCTCGCGCTTAGGAGTCAGTGGTCTCCTTTTAAGTGCGATCTTCGCCTTTTTCCTTGAACCCCATATTGCAGTCACATTTATATTTCTCCATTTATCCTGCCAGAGAGTTAAACGCCATTCATCATCAAGAACAAGAGGGCATGAGGTTTTTATATAGAAAACAAGGGAGGGTACATAGAAATATCCATACCTTGAGATCAACATTGGAACGCAAACGCAAGACGGCACTAAATTCAGGATCCATAAGGATTGTACGCCATTTGCCAGTGCCATGCTTAAGCACTCCAGCTTTAAGGGCTGCCTCTTCTTCGGCAGTCCACTTCTGCTTAGGAGCACCCATCCCATCAACAGATGATATAGTAATAATAATAATTCTCACCCACCCCTTTTCCTTTCAAGCATAAATAAACTCAATGAGACCGAGAATCTGATCGTTACTTTACTTTCATATTATTTTTTAATGATATTTAAGAATAAATAAATAAATATGTTTTTTTACCTGATGATGAAAGGAAGCAAGGAAGAGCAGGAGGGGCAGAGAATGTGCGAGTGAAAGTGAGAAATTCAGGAGGGTACCATTTCGATCTTTTGAACTCTTTTATCTTTTTTATGGATTCTGTTTTCACTCCCTGAAGAAGAAGCTGAAGATGAGAGTGGAATATATATATATATATATATATAATCTAGAGTTTGTTTTTGTCCCTATAAATAGGGTAAGAAACACCAGTCGTCCATATTATTTGGATTGTTGGTCAAATCTGTCCCTTTTCTCTGAAACAAACCAACCGAGTATGATAGATTTTAACCTTTCATTAATCAATCACATATGATTTCTTTAACTAATTTGTAAATTAAGTAAAGATTGATGATGAGATTTGCGTACCCCCTTTTAGAGTTTTTTGAAGCTCATTAACCTATTTTTCTTTATCTTTTTAGGTTTAAATCTTGGGATATTACTAAGATAATTTATTAAATTTCTTGCAAAATATAAGAAAATAGAGGAAAATCAATACCTTAGTTAATTTGGTAAGCCCCAAGGCATTTATTTTTTGTTTTATGCTAAAATATCCTTAAATTTAGAGAATTAGGTAAGCTTTTTTTAATATATTTTATGTCTAATCTTCAATTTATTTTTATAAATCCAGTTACTTTTAATTTTCCCCTAAACATGGAATAAATCACCAATATATTATTTTTCAAATATTTATATTTAAGTTGATGAAAATACCCTTGAGAAAACACAAACATGACCTAATTAAATATAAATAAAAAATATATAAATATTTTTAATAAATATTGCTTGAGTTCAAGTTTTTGGTACTTTCATTCCTTTAAATGGAATCTATCAAAATTATAGATCGAATAATTATTTAAAATATAAAGATAAATTGATAACAATTAAACATATAAAAACATACTAGGGCTAATTATCCTGAAATAAAAATTACACAAGGCTTAAGAGGATGGGAGGCGTTTTGTCAATCAGCTTGAACTACAAGGACTAGTTTGCAATCTTAGAAAAACAAAAGTCCATAGTTTTATTAACAACGTTTTCACCATCGAACCTGGAAAAGGCAAACACAACTCTCTGATTCGATTGAAGATGTCGAGTTCTCTGCCAAAAATCTGGAAAAATGGCTGCGCCCTTCAAGCAAGCAGCATAGGCCCATTATGGAGGAGGCCATTCTCCGCTTCTTCCGATGCATTGGTAGATTACAAAGCTGGGGAGATCGGCATGGTCTCTGGCATCCCCCAAGACCACCTTCGCAGGAGAGTACGGCCCTCTTTCTCTTAAAAATCCATAAATTTTTTTTCGTGTTGGATTTTATTCCTTTTGGGTTCGGTGTGGCTGAATTTGTTTGATGCTTTAGGGTTTTCTACGTTTTTCGTTTTTACAATGTATTAAGAAACCTGGAATGGGGCGATTGTAATTTCAAGAAATATATCTGCTGCAATCCATGGATTTTATCAGTAATGGGGGGGGGGGGGGCTAACTGAATGTATGTTTGTAACGAGGAATTGCTCGGTATACCGGGAGTTGTACTCTTTTCTCTCAAATAAAGGTGAATAATTTTCATGGTGGATTGGATGTTTATGTGAGATGGTGAAGTACAAATCTTGGTACACCTAATAATTTCAGTATACTGGGAGTTGGACTCCTTTCTCTCATATGAAGGTGGGCCTCATGAATAATTTTTCATGGTCGGTCGCATGTTTATGTGAGATGGGGGATTACAACACCTATTATACCTAATAATTTCTCATTTGTAATATGAAATTGGATATGTGATTAATCAGTTGGTAACTTGATTTGCATGTATCAGCAGGAACTTAATTAAAGCTATAACTGCAAGGTCACTGTATTTAGCTGTGTTATATGCTCTCTTTTTTCCTTTCATTTTTACTTTTCTCTTATTACTACTTGATTTTTTAGCCTTGTCATGCATGGTAGGTTGTCATTTACTCACCTGCTAGAACCGCAACCCAACAAGGATCTGGAAAAGTTGGAAGGTGGAAAATCAATTTTATGTCAACACTAAAGTATGTGCTCCTATCTGCTGTTTTCCCTTTCTGAGAGTTTTTTTTTTTTTTCATTTTTTGTTTGTCTACAATTTTTAACAAGAGCATGTGCTTTTTTACATGGATTTTTGTGGCTGAGTGTATCTGTTTGCAGATTGCAATCTAATAGACCTAGATTATTTTTGCTGAGATAGTCTGAAACATTTCCTTGCAATGGTGATCGCAGATACTGGAAAATTTTCTTATGTCCATGCTTAGTTGAAGAAGAATAAATTTTTCTCAAAAATTATGAGATTAAGCCATCCCAACTTGACTAAGCCTGAATTCCAAACTAGTTGGAAAATTTGCATGGATCTGCTTTCTCCAATTAATTCTGTTAAGAGGAGCACACTGAGGCTTAATTTTCTGAGACATGAAGCCCAGTTTTTTACTTGCTATGCTATCGCTAATGTTCAGTATTTTGAGAGAGCTTCCCTTACTGTCGGCAAACTTCATGAATTAGAGAGTATTTTTCATAGGCTGACATATCTTGAAAATTCATCAGATTCCCCTGAAATGTTCTCATCTTGTGTAGTTTTCAATGAAGTGAGGGATCATAGATTCCCTGGTCCCAAATAATTCATGAATGGTGATTGGAGCTTAAAATACATGATCAAAATTTATTTATATCTGACTACGTTTTCTGTAGGTGGGAGAATCCATTGATGGGGTGGACATCTACAGGGGATCCATATGCCCATGTGGGTGATTCTGCCCTCGGTTTTGACAGTGAAGAAGCTGCAAAGGCATTTGCTGAGCGTCATGGTTGGGAGTATGTGGTGTGTATTTATCCTTTTATATCCCTGCTAAAAAGTAGCAACAAAGCTTGAAATGAACCAACCAACAATAAGACTGGAAAGCATCTTCTTAAATGTGTCAATTTTAAGTTTTCAAATGCTACATGAACAAATGTTATGGGTATTTAGGATACGCTAGATGGATGGAGGACAAAGATGAGTTCTAATTGTTCCATTTACATCATGTTATTGAGATTTTCTCTTATAAAACATTCCTGGGGATGAGAGGGAATATGCTATACATCTCCTAAACACTTAAAAGTTATGTTCTTTTTGGTTTCTGGCTATTAATGTATATCTGTTGCCCATTTTAACTTTGAAACTTTATTAAGTTTGTAGTATGGTGACAGCATTGGTATTTGTGTATGGTTTTGAACTCTAGCAATATTTAGATGAAGAATCTGGTGATAATAATCTGATGAACTCTCTCCCTTTTGGAAACTAACATTAGTATCTTGTGTGCTTTCTTAAACTTGTTTTCCAGGTTAAAAAGCGCCACACACCACTATTGAAGGTTTGAACTTGTCCTTAATTCATTTTTTTGCTGGCGTTTCTATCAAGTTGCCTGTATTGTTGAGCTAGGTTGTTCCACCTGGGTAGATATTACTTTGAGGTTAAGACAATAGTCTTGGCTAGGATCATGAATAAGACATCATCTTAAGGTTGTGTGGTTTCCAATCTGCTGTGGCCTTAGGTTTGCATTCTCCTTCCTGAACCATGCAATACTCTTAGTGGAACTGCTAATTGCATACTGGTTTCAACCATCCTTAGCCCCTCTCTGGCGTAAGAAACTATTGTAGGATGCCAAAGTTCTCACCACTTCTGTCCGTGCATAACTGGGGAATGTTCATGATTTGTTAGGTGTTTAGCAGTAGGGTTGTGTGGTGCTGGCTTGTGTGGATTTAGCAGTAACTAGTCCATTCATAGTTATGTAACATTCAGTTTCATAGGAAGTTCAAGTTATTGCTAGATGTGTATCAACCAAGGTGATGGTGACAAGTCTTACCCTCAGTGGTCTAAGATCCTATTGATGCTGTCAAACAATAGAGGTGGGGATGAAGTTTTGTGATCTGGAAAATAGGAATTTCATGCGCTAAAAGGATCTTTTGACCATTAGCTGATGTTTAACTGTGTCAAGTGCCATCTGCAAGCCTTTCATTTGATGTGAACCACACATTCTTCATTCTGGTCACTCGGAACTTTTCTTCTCCTTTCAGGTTAAGGCATATGCAGACAACTTCAAATTCAAGGGGCATCCCAAGACTGATGACAAATAAATTTATTTTTCATGTCTTGTTTCCTGGTTTATAAGCCTGAAGTTGCTCAAATGGTTTACAGTTCTATTGGATGAACATTTTCTGACGATGGCAGTGAGCTATGCTGAGAAAATCATATATCCCTAATGAACACTTATCTTGTAATAAACGGGATGAGTTGAGGGTGCTGCTTCACATCCCTTTTTCTTTTCCGGTTTCTTTGTCAATGACAATTACAATTAATAATAGTTTACATTCCTTGGATCTTTTGATAGTTTATGACAACATGCATGCATCTTCAATATGAAACGGGAGAAAATGATTTGTTCGAGTTGTGTTTGGGGATGAGATTATAAACTGCCCTCCCCCTTGCAATATCAAAAATGGATGTCGCACTTTTTGTTGCAATATCAAAAATTTGTTACATTTCTTGGAAAAACATGTCAGAAAAATATCTAACTTGCCTTTAGGTGTATGTCAAGATGGTCAACTGGAGTTTCTGGTGGACAAAAACGAACTTTACATAGATATATGAAGTACAAGACTCGTGAGATTCTGATATGCAATTTAAGGTTTTCCATGTGCCTTAAACTGTTACATGCCATGCTCAGAACTACAGCGAATTAAGGGCAAAAAAAGAAAGATATAAGAACAGATAAATTCGGAAGTGGCTTCACCGGTTTATGATGAGGTCGGCCTTACCCTGCCATGCTGCAGTAAAACCTCAACTGAATGCTCTATTAACACTAATTCCACTAGTATCAGGTAGCAACTTCTTTGTGTAATACTTAGAATTACGAGATAGATTGATCTTCTTCCTTCTTTCCTCTGGTATCAATTGAATGGAACACTCGGAGAAGCCGCGTCTGTTGAACCTGTAAAGCAAAATGCCAAGAACTAGTTTCTATGAAAATGAGACTCTAGCCAAACCCTCAAGTAGATTGAATAGCAACTACTGCATCTTAAATTTGGACAACCTTAGACATAAACCATTTTGCCTTTTTCCATTTCCCTAAAAACACTAGTTGTTACAATCCCTAGCTGTTGTTTATAAACAAAAATATCTTTTTTAAGAGAAAATAGATTAAAACCAACAACTATGCAAAGTGACAGTTATCTTAGGCTTCTTAGCTATGAAATTGGGTGACCTTTAACTAGGCAACAGCCAACAAGGCCTCAACAACTAGCTCCACTACAAGAATCTGAACTAGAATACATCAAGACTCGTCTCAAAATGTTAACACAAAGTTGCTACTACAAGCTTCAAGTAATTTTTTTCCCCTTTTTGTTAATACCATCTAGCACTCATGCAACAAATTAGAGGGTGGAATGTAAAAAAATACCAATCTGCGGTTCGAGTTGTAAGCAGGAAAAGTGTTTCCAAACCAAGGGAAGAGGCCCTCCTCTCAATGAAATCTGCAAATATTTGACCACAATGAATGATTTACCACTAGGACCAAAGGCCGGCTTGGTAAAAATAGAAGGGAAATGATAATCACGTCTCCCCCACAGTTTTTCTTTTAGATAAAAATAAGAACGCATGATGAGAAAAACATATATGAAAAAATTGGAGCAGGACAATTTCAAAATTAAAAAAGAAATACAACAGCCAGAACTCAAAATATAAGAACATTCCAGTCTTGTTGGGTGTCAGTTTAGGAAGTATTCCACAAAAAACCTCGAAGTGGTACACCACAAGGATGCTAGGAACACTATCCTACCACATAATAACTGTCTTGACAGACAAGTGGTTCCTAAGAACTTCAAAACTCCAGTCCATTAAAACATTAAATGACTGCGGAGACGGAACAAAACCATAAACTGCAATCTTTCCTCCCAAAACCAACAAAGCATATCAGCAACAAATCCAATATCCTACCTAGGATCACCAAAAACTCACTTCCCATAGAAAATAAGCTTGCTCTAATTATCACGCACAACTGAGCAATGAAGAAACAAATGGCTATGTAACTCTCCGCTTCCAGAAAAACCAACATGATGTTGAAAATTAAATCAAGTCTTCCAATCATGAAAAGTTAAATCTCAACAAAAGCATAACATAGGCCTTCCAATGGTAATTAGGATATATTTTATGGTAACCAATTTATATTATAAAATAATTTGAACACTTGTTTTGATATTAAAAGCTTTGTTTGAGAATAATGCTTGTATTAAAAAAAATTGAGTACCCAATTTTGCTAATTGGACATATTTGAAATTAAAAGCTTTGTGTCAGAATAATACTTGTGCAATTAATTGGATTTTTTATAAAAGGCTACTACTAATTATTGAAAAAAAAAGTCACATATATAATTGGAAAAGACCTTATTCAACTCTTGCATAAACACATTATGCTAGATTTGTGAGTTTTTTAAATCTATGTATCTTCTTGATATGTTTTGATATATTTGTAAGATACTATTCATATCTAAGTAAATTTAGATGATTGAATCCATTTTCTGTAGGATCATACTATTCTATGATCCCATCATGTATCTCATGTAGGATTGTGATTTTGAAAACCTTGAGCAGAAGCAATAACATGCCAAGTAATTTATATCGTGATTTTGAAAACCTTGAGCAGAAGCAATAACATACCAAGTAATTTATCCCCCTGCCCTTGTCCCCGGCATTCAGGAGAAACTGCAATGGCAGCAACCTCTCCACACTTTTCCTCAAAGAAAGGAAAAAGAGCAGCACAAGCAATGATTTGACCTTCTCTTTCCACAACAACATAGGCATACAATGCCTTAAGCAGCTATAAACACAAAACAAGAGAAAACACTCAGGTTTTATTCAAAGTTCAACATAATAACACCAAACAGCAGGATCAGCCCACTTTTCTTTCTATTGTGCATTAATAAGTGCACCATCATGGACAGAGTTATGGACGAAAATCTAAAGGAGCAAGAGCCAACCTCTTCATCAGTCCTCCGAACCAATGTGCCAGATTCTTCTAAAGGTTGTATAATTTGTCTGATTCCTGCAAGATCTGTCACTCTAGCCATCCTAGTTCCTTCATAAAGATCACTAAGAGCAAAGAAGAAAAACATTAGAGCACAAGTCGATGGATGGGGTGGCAGAAATGTTCAAATAAGCATTAGAGAATAAATTAGCATGTCATCATAACAATTTCAGCTGCATGAGTTTGGTTTCAAATTCCTTGATGCTGAAATAAGAATTTCCAAAGAACATTCATTCCAATGTTTGAGACTTGATATCTATTAGCTTATATAACCTATGTGCAACCAAACCTTAACCTAAAACCAGATATGAATCCTGACATGTGAGAATTATTTTGCGCAACTGTGCTAGATAATGAATGTATTGCTCGTTCTGAATGACAAACTGACAGTCTCAGATTGAGCTTGTCTCATATAATAAAAGTCTATAATCAATCCATTTGTGTTCATCAGCTTCAGTAATAATTTTGTTAATAAACACACTACTATATTAGATACACAATGTATATAATAAATTAAGTTATTATTCCAGGATCAGACAGACAATAACACAATTTATCAGCACTTTGGTGATTGGATAAGCAGCAGTTCATCATCTTAATTGAGAACAAAGAAATCAGATTGATACAGGACAAGTAAATGAGGATGATGGAAGTCACAAGGGTTTCAGGCCCAAGGGTGAATATAAACCTTGAAATGTACAACTAAAGGCAATAGAATACTCAATATAGCTAATCATAGTTGGAGATTCTCTCTTATCCCAATTAGATGCCTTTAGTGGCTATTCCAGTTTTATCGACATACAAATATGCTAAAATGCGAAAGTCTTCTTGAGCTTCAGCAATTTTCAAAAATGGTACCCAAACTTCAAATATAGACTTTGCTCTCAATTTATTTTCTTCCTTTTTCTGTTCTGTTTTTCTTGGGACTCAACACCACCAGTTACTTTTATTCCAAAACTGAAGCTGGGAGGATAAAATCAAGGGTTATTTTAAAAAATTTAAATTCAATGGTGTCTTTATGATTAGTTATTCAATTTCAACAAAATAAATAGTCTTAAGACTCAATCACAGAGCCCATGAACCTTGGCAGTTGGCACTACAAAGACACCACCAATGGAAGCAAAGTAACATTTTTGGTAATAGGGCATACAAGTAACAGCTCTTAATTACTAAGATGCAACATCAAAAAAATACATCAAAAGCTTCAATAAAGAGGGTAAAAATGAAACCTCGGATTTTTAAAAAGTTGAGTGCATCAGGAATACATTTATCAGTTATGGGCATGCTTGGTGTAAAATAGTGTGACCAATAAACAAATCAGCACTAGGCATTGAATGTAACTGTTGAAGATAAAATTCATCAGAAAGTATTGCAAACAACACATACCTAGCCACCATTGTCCCCATTCCATCTCTTTTAAACAGTTCTAGCAGCAGAACTCCACTAATTGTGCCATCTAAAAGATGTACTCTTTGAACACCACCCTGCAAATCAAGTATAAATCATAACTGGCAGGGTATAGTTTTCAATATGAGCAATTGAAGTGTGAAGTAACCAACAACTACTACTATGTGAGCCATTTTTTGGGATCTGAGAAGCATTAATTAAAGAAATTTCAGACATCATACTGAGGTATTTAAGGATAATGATGGTATTGATAAAAATCTCAAGTATACTAGAAGATTTAAAGTATTCCCACGTCTTATAATATGATAACATGTTATAAGCATGCAAGTTATGGCACCTGACCTGCTCATAACCAAGGTAACCAGAATTCTTGAAACTGCATAGCATTTGTAACACCAATATCATAACTAATGACACCATAATGGCCGAACTACATTGTGTGCATTTTGACAGAAAAGTTGCATTTCGAATTACATGTGTGATGTAATTTAACATTCATGTAACCAGGCCAAACAACAATTTGATAGTCTCTTCATTATATAGCCAAGTATAGCAGTACTTGATGCATATTGAGATCACAGATGTAAAGGGACACTAAACTTGAAAGGGATTCCCAATTGCCTCTATAGGATCTGATTCATAATCATCATCTACCTCTGCGTTATATAACAAAATGAAGTTTAAGATTCCCATGCCGACTGAGAAAAAGAAAGGAAAACACTAAATGCTTTTTCATGAAATGGAGAAATGTTTCAAGAATTTTATATAACAGATTATACAATTGAAAACAGATGGTGTAATCTCTTTTTTGTGAGTTATTTTTAGATGTTGATACTTGGGTGGGTTTTTTACATACATATATTGTTTTTATTCAGTCCATTTATACACGCCACACAAAAGGATCACAAGAGATCCACCCTTTTCTAAGACAACAGTATGCTACCCTAACCAAACTGTGGGCAACATCTACATGTCTATCCATAAATCAGCTCAAAGGCAATTTAGAGAGAAAAGGGAGGTCGCAGGGAGAGAAGACTGTCCCATAAAATAGACTTGCAGGGAGCTAGCATTTTGGATCAATTTAAATTTCTCATTAAATAAAGAATTCAAATGTAGTGAAAAAAAAATGAAATGTGGACGGGCATCATGATTTATAAAAAAAATTAGAAAAAAAAAATCATTAACTTACTTTGCAAACAAAAGCTGCAGCAGCCAATTCTGAAAGATAACCATTTAATCGACTTTGTAGCTCTTCACCTCCAATAGCAAAACCTTGTCCATTTCCATTGTCAAACCCAACACCATTGTGAAAGGTTGCGCTGTGCCTTCCACTGAGAGCCTTTCCATTCAGTGATGATGCAAGAATTCCAATAGAATCATTGTGTTCAAGAAAAGCGAGATCTTCATCACCAACAGCTTTGACATAATGAGCAGCTATCTCACTTTGCTTAGCCCGCTTACGAATCAACATGTCTGCTTCTTCTAGAGTCAAGAAACGAATAAGATGTCCACTCTCATCCAAAATTGGACCATCTATGACGCAAATAAGCTTGTCTGCCCCAATAGCCAAGGCACAAGCTGTAGCAACTTCGTATGTGCTGGATTTATATGACCATAAAACATCATATCAGACTTTCAGCAAAGACAAAAGTAGTAGCAGAAAGGAAGCAAAAGAAATCCCTTTTTATATGTTTAATAGCTATATATCTGCACATCCAACTAAAACCATTATAATACTAACATTTTATTTCTTGTAACGGTAGGCTGAAGAGGAGCTGGGTTTCATTAAAGAAAAAAAGCCATAGTGTACATATAATTTGGTGCTTATTTCCATTCAGTAACTCAACCATTCACAAGATAAGAAAGAGACAGATTTTCAGCATACTTGCAATTTAAGACTTCTCCAGAGCTGGAATAACCCAAGTTACTTAACACAACTATACAACCACCATCAAGCCTTTCGCGCATACGAGTAACATCTACTTTCTTTACTTCACCGGTTGCTCCAAAATCAACCCCGTCAACAACTCCTCTTCTCTGCAAGGAAACATTAACATAACAGACAATCACACCAATTTTGAGTACACAAATATTTTAAGGTACTGACCATCTTCTATAGATAACTCAAACAGTACCTTGGCTGCAAGAAAATTACCACTAGCAACACTGACACCCACATCATGCCAACGACTACTGTCACCATGTCGACGAATATTGCATATGGAAGGTCCAGGAGAAAGTTTGGCCTCTATCATCATACGAATCTTCCCTGCAGCCTCCATTGAGGCCGCCAAAGCTTCAGAATCAGTAATTCTGTACTGACCAACATGCTTAGGCTGATGCCCTACAATTTTATTTTATTTTTAAGAAAAGCATCCCGTTAGCTAACTGCTACCTAATCAAAATTACAAGGAATGGAGAAACACAAACTGTGAAAAACATGAAAAGAGTTACCTCTCTCAGCCAAAAGGTTGTTAATTTGGACATGAGTTCCTGGGACTAACACAAACTTAATCCCCAGGTGATGTAAAAATGCTATATCCTGCAATCATGATATTTTCCGATCATTAATTAAATAAAAGCCACCTTAAATCATCATTTTCCTTGACAAACACTTGAAAAAAAACAAGACACTCCATAAACATATTTAAAGTACTTGCCTTCAAAATGGAATCCAAGAAAGGACTAGAAACAATTTCACCAGAAATAATAACAACAAAAGTACTACCCCTATGAGCCCACAAGTAAGGCCATGCCTCACGAAACCACTTGACGAATTGCTTGTCTTCTACCGAATTATAGCCCTCTTCAATACTTCCACTCTCTGTCTCTCCAAACACCTTTCGCCGACTCGTTGAGTTCGTCCTGCCTCCCCCGTTATAATTATAATTCATAAAAGAAGAAAACTGTCGAGTTTTCTTCTGGGGTTGAAGAAACTGAAGATTTTTGTCGAAGCCATGGAGAAGCTTTGCAGATAACAATTGTAAGTGTTGGTTTTGTAGAGAAATGCAATGACTTGAATAAGGACTGAACATTTTTAATTTTCCTTCGTTAATGTTTGAAGATGGAAGCTTAAAAATGGTGGGTTAATAAGGGGACGAGGAAAATTATTTTATTATTATGTTGAGTAAATTATCCCTCTAGTTTTGAAAAACAAATTATATAGTCCCTTCTTTTAAATAACTTTACCAGTGCTAACCATTTTAATTTAATATTAATTTATTCTAAAGAAATCCTTAAAAAAAACGAAAAGGATTAGGTTACATACAGATTTAAGAATATAGAGACTAATTATTTATGTTTAAGAGTAGAGGGATTATTTAATTATTTTATAAACCTAGAGGGACTAATCTATAATTTACTCTTATTAGATGCCACTGCCCCCCGCCGCCGCTTCCTTTGGTTGACCCCAACTTCTTCCTTCAACGCTAGCCACGTGCCGGGTGGTGCCCGACTACTAATAAGAAGCCCAGCACAAATCCTGTTGGGTAAAAATTTAAATGTTTTTATTTTTTAATATTTTTAAATTATTTTGATATGATAATTTAAAAATATTTTTTAAAAAAATTAAAAAATATTATTTTAATATATTTTAAAATAAAAAACAATTTAAAAAATAATTACCCAACAATAAAATAAATAAAAACACTCCAGTAATCTAATACTAAACGGCTTGATAACATCCATGGTGAGATGAAATTTGCTCTAATAACGTCCAGTTTAAAAAAAAAATTGTGAAAAATTTTTATTATTATTATTTTATATGTTAATTTTAAAAATAATTTTTAAAAAATAAAAAAAATATTATTTTAATATAAAAAACATTTTAAAAAATAATTTTAACAACATTTTCAAATAGGCTCGTGACAGAGTGTGGTGCGGTCTATTTTTAATTATAAATTTAAAAATATTTAATTAATTAATATGTATTATAGTTTTGTATATATTCCATTAAAAGAATTTTAATCTTAATTAAAAAAAAACTATAAATTTTTAAAATTTTGTTTGCAAAAACTATCGCACCATCAATCGCTAATAAATATCCAACATCTTCGTAACCTAATCAAAAGCTGTTGATTTTAGGTAGAAAGTAGGCTGGTGCAGATTGCTAGCTATGAAAAGATTGAACAGTAGCTGGGGTGTTTAAAGGGATACCTTGAGGATGGTGTCCAGGAAAGGACCATCGATCACTTCCCCAGATAATATCACAACAAATGTACTGCCTCTGTGCAAATAAATATACGGCTGAGCTTCCCTGAGAATCTCAACAAATTTCTTCTCATGTTCTGAGATGTTATAGTGAAGTGCTTCAGTGCCGCTGATGCATTTGCAGTTGCAGCCTCTCGCAACTCCAAAGACGTTTCTCTTTAATTTCAAGCCATGGGACAACATGTTCCCTTGATAATGACTGGAGAGGCTTGATGCATAGTGACATGAGGAGCTAGTCTCTGTTCCCCATGATTTTGTACAAAAAGCCATGGCCGCAAGCTTGATTTGAAGGTGGCTATGGTTGCCCTTTATTGGTTGAAGGTCATGTGGAGACAGGAGAGATAGATCGAGAGGTGGCCTCGACGATTGTTATATCAGCAAGGAGACGCGGCTAAAAGGCGCTGTGTTAAAAAGGAGAGGTGGAGAAAAGATGAGAATTGGACAAGACATAATTAACTAGTGAGATGGGGAATCTGAAGCAGATCCACACTTGTCTTTCAAACTTGACTCCTCTTCTTCGAAGCTAACACATGTCTTGCACTTCTTATTTGTTTCTGGTCTGAATGTTCTTAATTATCATCTCAATTTACCTTCCAAAAATTTAAAAAAATAAACAGAAAGAGGTTGGCCTGAATAATATCTCACGATAAAAAATAAAAACAGATAAGAAAGACAGGAACACTTTTTAGTTGTATATATATAAGGACAAAAACATAGAAATATAATAATCTGAGATAAGTTTTGGTCCTTCTAAAATACATTATATTTTTTTTATTGTTTTTATCCTGGAACAGTAATTTCAAACGTGAACTTGATTACAGGTTGAACTAGCAAGAGAAAAAAGTGAAAAGGTCTCTTCCATCGTATGAGGCATGAAACAGAGGGCCTGCAGCATGAACATAAATATAGATACAAGTAAATTGGCTTGCATCTTGCCGTATTCTGGGGAACGTTCATCAGACAAGATGAACATGGACCATTTAAAACAGCGAGCACCACTGATTCTCTCTCCATTTGGTTTGGATTTTTTCCCACAAATCAAAAGGGCTGTGAGACTACAAGACGCAAATGTGAAGTTCAAGCACGACTCTGGGCCCTTCCATGTCTTTTTAACTGTTAGAATACATTGATACTGGTTTTTGTGTATTAAAATTTATTTTCTTTTATTTTTTTAGTCATATTCCCCATCTTGGTAATAGCGTATTTACAAAGAAAACTTAGTCTCGTGACTCCTCAAATAATAATGGGAGAATAAATCCATTGATCACTGGATTGTGCTTCTACAAGCTAGAGCTTTCATGTCACGAAACAACACATGCAATTGGGAGGATAGGATGACGATGGAGATACATATGTGTAAGAGTGGGATTATTCTATAGTCGGGAGTCCAAGGAATTATGCTCAATTATATGATAAGATTCTCATGGCATCTAAGCATGTCCTTTTTAACCTATGGAATATCTGATATCACTGGAATATATAGTAATTCACAAGTGC
>Ga0325410_1003880_pt1 | contig 16829 bp, 5 predicted proteins | sample PopdelMetagenome_16_FD_206182 | JGI IMG/M metagenome (GOLD analysis project Ga0325410, IMG submission 206182) | Populus deltoides microbial communities from Bellville, Georgia, United States - Xylem-PdIQD-R3 | ecosystem: Host-associated > Plants > Phyllosphere > Stem > Wood/Secondary xylem...
AGTTTGAGCTTATAATCACTCTATAAATATAAAGACCATGGATTCATAATATTTTAAATGTACTGTAAGAGTGTGAATAAATAAATAAATAAATACTTGGGAGGTTTAAGTATTTGTGTGTTTTGTTTCCAACCATTGTTATAAGAGTTTTTCAACAATAGTAAGCTGCGATTTTGGTTCTAGCGAGATGGTATTCATGCATGATCCAATAGCGAACGATGATTCATGTGATTGTCACGAGGGTAAGTAGGGACTTGGGATGATATCAAAGAGCTTTACTACAAAAAAAAATAGTGTGCCTCTTGATCAGGCAGTTGCAAAGGACACTTATAGGGATTACAAGACTTCCATCCTATATTTGCCAGAAAATGAGGATGAATTTCGTTCTTCTTTCAACATTTCACAGTTTTCAGTCACGATTCAATAACGATTTATTTTACATTATGTTTTCTATTTATTTTTAATGAGAATAATATTGCATTGCATTTTTTTTTTATTATTAACATGGATATACAACTTAGTTTGCGTGTGCTTCGATTAATCTTACAAATTTTGAAATTAATGATCATGTAAGCTTTCAATGACCATGAAAGTACTCGATATTGTATTGCATTCTTTTTATTAGGCATAATGTGTATATTTCTAAATTAATTTGAAATTTCTTTATTATTATATAAACTTTGTTAAATTATTTTATTTTTATAGACATGGATAAAAAAAAAAAAAAAGTAAGAGCAAGCAATTTAGGTTAACAAAACACATGTCTCATCTGCTTCATGGAATCTTAGTCGAGGAAGCTTTGAAACCAAAAGAGGTCATCATCAACCTTCGGTCCAATTCTTTTGCACGAGTGGCTAAAGCAATTAATTAACAAGAGGAATGAAAAATTATATCAAAGCTTTGTGCAAAAATGGTTTTGGATGGGATGATGAGTTGAAGAAGACGACGAAGAATATGTTCATCATGAAGAAGTGAGGCGTGACAAATAAGATAGTTGTTTGTTCTTTACAATGTTATTAAATTATATTTTATATATATAATTGTTGTTATATTTTTCTCGGTACATTCTATGAAAGATAAAAATACATGAAAAAATATTTATTATTGTTGGAAATAACATGTCAACGGATTATTTTACAAAGTCTTTTGCCGACAACCTTTTCAATTGGGGGTATTTGAATGAAAGATGACTTGTGTTTTTTTAAATAAAAAATATGTTTTTATATTTTTTAAAGATATGATTTGGTTAAAAAATATTGTACCTTTTATAAAAAACAACCACGCCTGCAAGCGAAATACACCTTTCCAATCGCTCTGGCTAGGTGACAAATCGTGCGGGCCCAGATCTTCTCATTTTTCAAAGCATAAAAAAGAGTCATTATGGGATTTCGTAGTTGCTTAACTCTTTTCTTTTTTTTTTTCAAAGCATAAAAGGTCGCTAACGGTTGCCTAACTATGAGCTACATTTAACTTAATATATAGAACGTACATTCTATCTAATAATAGCCATTAAAGAGATATTTGTAAATATAATTACGGTTATTTTTAAATATTTTTATTTAAAAATTATTTTTAATATAGACATTTCAAAACAATTTGAAAATATAAAAATTTAATTGAAAATAAAAAAATTCAAAAAGATCATAAAATATAATTTTAATTGAAACCAAACAGCCCTAAATCATAATTGTACCTTCCAACATTTGTTCAGAACTAATATGTATGCAGCATGGGTATTTTTTTTAAAAAAAAAATGCATGAAGAAATGCATATTTCTTGGAGATTTTTATCGAAACCCAAACAGCCCTTAAATCATAGTTGTAGCTTCCAACATATTTTAAAAAATGCATGAAGAAATGTTCGTTGTTGAGAATGATATGTGTATGGAGGTCAAGCATTATCATAATTCACATGCGTGGTGTCAGGCTTTTTATTTTACAAGGACTCCACAATTCTCTCTAGGATTAGATTATTCTTAGCCGTGTATCTTTACACTCATAAAATCAGGATACAATATCTACATCAATTCATCAGCAAAATTACAGCATTCATATTTATCATGATTTTATAATTGAGTTATAGTGTAAATATAAAATTCAAGATAATTTAATCCTAGATTAGACAAGAGAAACAGAGCAATGTATTCCACCAGCATGCTAGACCATCTCGGCATTTAATGTCTGGGATTTGAATGAATGTGCTTATTTAATTAATGTAAGAATATGTAGGGAATTGGTGTAGGTGAGAATATGTAGGGGCGGTCTCTCATCCCACAAAAAAACACGAAGGTGAGTCTCTCTCATCCCACCCACAAGAGCAAAAAGGGCGAAAAGGCAAGACAGGCGAGCATAATTTGGAACGACATGCGAATTTGGAACGACATGGATCGACTTTTTGGGGAACGACACTTTCGAGCGACATGCGACTTTGGAGCGACTCTTTGGAGCGACTTTGGGGCGACTCTGGATCGACTGCGAGGTCGGGGCGAATTTGGGGCGAACTTGGAGCGACAAAGGGGGGTCCAAAAAGGGTTTGGGGTTCCAGAATTTCCAACTTGGGGGGCCAGGGCCAGGGCCAGGGCCAGGGCCAGAATTTCGATTGCTAGCAGGACCTTCACGGTATGTGCGGTCGCGCAGCTCCTATAAAAAACATCGATCCAAGGGAAAGATCGCAAGTAACAGAAGTTTGAAGCCATTCTTGGAAGAGGATACGTAATATCTTCCTTTTGCTTGGCCTAGAATGACAACCTTCTCTAAGATCCTTGGCAAGACAGACACCAGCAAAACACTGTCAGTGCCTACGAAGTATCTCAGGTCTCTCCCATCTTTTAAAGGTGGACATGCCGTGGAATTTCAAGCAATAGATGAGAGTGGCTTCGTCTGGACCTTTCAGTGTTCTATTCGCAAGAAAGGACAGTACCCGAAGCCAGTTCTTTCAAAGGGCTGGCGTGCATTCGTCCGCAACAAGAAGCTTAAAGTTGGCGATAAGATCAAATTTTCCTTGAACCAAACCGCTGCTGCAACACCCTTTTACAGGGTTCGAGCTGAAAAGGAAGTTAAGATATTTGGTGCTATCTTTGGCTATTCACCCATCATAGCCACATTTTCATGAATGAAATATATATATTAATTAGTAAATATTATTATATGGGCAAGAAGAAGCAATTAGCTGGATCTCTATCTCATGGAAGGCTGCAGTGCTATAATATATAGTTGAATTTGCTTATGTTATATATATATATGCACCATAAGTGATGATATTTATGTATTTGCCAGAGCTAGAAGCCTGTCAGAGAAGCTTAAGCACTGTAAGATGGCTTGATTCACTTCAAGACTTCTCAAGCAGGGTCAGCCGTTGGAATGTAAATTGCGCCTGGTGGTGTGCTTGCTACAGTGTCTTCTAGGCACCGTGGCTTCTGTATTTTCATCTTTAATGAAATAAATCTTGCCCTTTTACTCGGTTTGTAAATGGAACTTTTCATTTATGTGATTTCACTGTGCACAAATCTCTTGATATTTACTTCATAAAGCTCCAGTAGCAACGAACGTTTTCTGAAATAACCACAGAATTTGCTAATATTGGTTTTGGGTTCAAGTTGTTGACATTTGTTTGGAATTGAGTACGAGTGCATCCCATATAAGAGATGGTCAGATTAGTCCTTCAGGTACTTCGCTACGATAGTTAGATTAGTCCCCTTCATGGTGGATATTTGAATGCAACTCCTCTTCCTCCCAATACCACTCATAACGTCCATGGCATTGCTATTCATTTGGACACAAAAGTTACAACGTTGAACTTAAGGAGTCCAATAATTATTCTTCAGAAAATAAATGTAAATGCAGACATAGCCAAAGTAAGTTTGTTAACTGTACATTTTGCCCCTCCAGTTTACAATAATTGAACCCACGCAGGACTAGCAGCCTGGAGTCCCACATGTTCCACAGACGAGCTTAGACAAGTCAAAGATCTCATGAGGAAGAGATGAATCTAGCCGCCGCCCGCATCCCTTTCAAGTAATGTTATGAACTCCGGATTGGACCTATTGGTTCGGCCCAAAACTCGATAGCCCAGCCATCTAACTAGATTGGAACATGTTAGAATGGTAAGGAAAAAAAATTGTAACTTGCGAACACTTTCTAAAATTATGCATTTATTTATATTTTATATATTGCAAATTATATTTAAATTATATTACAATCGATCTAACTAACGGATCCATTGGCTTGATCAAATAATTGTCTATATTAGGTTTAATAATATTGCTAAGTATATATAGAAAGCTACATTGCTTGGTGTGAACATATTCTGATTTAGTTGGTCCCCGACAGTCATTGTCACCGCACTGTCTTCCCCGGCCCGACTGTCTCTCATGCCTTGTTCTGTGCATTTGATTTTTCCTTGTTCTTTGGCTTGCATTGCTCATGTCGATCGAGTCCGTTCTGTATCTTTTCATTTTATTTCTCCCCAGTTTACTTTTGAGCATGGAAAATGATAAATTTATTTTTAACAACGTTCCTAAAAAAATTTCATGATCCTTTTTTTTTTTTGAACTCCTGGCACACGTTCATGATCCTTTTTTCTCCAATTGAATTGTTGGGTTTCTTAGTTAATTTAATTAAATAATTATTTTAATTGAATATTTAATGGGTTTGGTTGGTTGGAAGGAAACAAAAATTCCAAGCAAAATTTCCCATTAATTAATTATACATTCCATAAGTGCCAGTGAATTTATGAAATATAAATCCGGATTCATGCAATTATTTTAATTCTTATTTTTATTGAAAATTAAATATTAATTGTATATTACACAAAAAGATAATTAAAAGTACTTACTTGGGGTTCTTTTAACTTGATGTGATGCCATTTGGTAGATCTTCTCATTTTTTAAATCATTAAAAAAGATTATGGGATTATGTACTTGTTGAACTTTTTTTATGATTTCAAAGCATAAAAGGTCACCAACGGTTGCCTAACTTTAATAGAATATTCTAGCTAATAATAATAACAATAATAATAATAATAGTTGATAGTAGTAATGGTTATTTTTTAAAATAATTTTATTTAAAAATATATTTAAATAATATTTTTTAAAAATTTATTTTTAATATTAATATATTAAAATAATATGAAAATATAAAAAGATAATTTTAAATAAAAAATTTAAAAAATCATAAAACATGATTTGCATTACAATCCCAAAAAATCCTTACACCATGCTTGTAACTTTCAACACATGTTTAGAACTAATGTCTGTATGCTAATGAAGTGTGAGTATTTTTTTAAAAAATATTTTTGTAAATTTAATTTTTTTATTTTTTTAGAAAAATTAAATTCTTTTCTTCAAAATTAATTCTTTTTTTTAATATTTTTATATTTTTTAATATACTTATATTAAAAATAAATTTAAAAATAAAAAAATATTATTTTAAAATATTTTGAAACAAAATACATTCTAAAAAGCAATTTCTACTGGAATTCAAAATACACACCGGTTTTTTCTTTCAGTTCGTATTGTGCAATGACCAATAAATATAGGATGCTATTGACCAAAAAAAAAAAAAAGAGTTAAAGGTGTTCGAGAAAAATTGGAGCTCATGTGAATTAATTAAATTTCATATCAATTAAATAAAAAAATGGGATGCTTTTTGAATTGTACAATTGTAATATCTTTATACTAAAAGATTAGGTTTTAAATAGTCTTAAAAATTCTTCCTTCATTTATATTATATTAATCTGATGAATTTAAATAAAAAAAAGCTCCCATTACAAAATCACATTTCTTCCTCTTCTTAAAGGTAATTTGGAATTATGTTCCAAACAATATTTCTAAAAAATTAATTTTTTACTTAAAATTAATTTTTTTTTATATTTTTAAATCATTTTAATATATTAATATAAAAAATAAATTTAAAAAATAACTACTACCATTCTTATAAACACCACTATTAATTTCTCTTACTGAGCTTGAGGCTGTCCAGAGAATAGAAAAGATGGGCAAGATAACAGGATGGAATTTGCTAGCATAGGTGCACATGCAATATTTGTTTTAAAAATATAGTATCAATGAAGTACAATATTAATATTGTTAATATAAATGGATATGTGATTTGTTAATTAACAAATTAAACGATTGGATCGTACATACTTTAAAGGAATAAACATATGAAGTTTCCAATCAGCTGGAGCTTGTCTTCCATCATTTTCGTGTGAGTACACGAGGCTATTAAATATTTTTTATTTAAAATGCATCAAATAATATAATATTTTTTTAATTTTATTTATTCATTTTTTGATACCTTAAGCCATAGAGAATATCTAAAAAGAGAAGTTAATTTGAAGTTTAGATAGTAAGAAAAAACATTTTAAAAAATAATCACTCACCACTACACATAAGGCTAGGCAAGCATGGATTAAAATTAATGGAAAACGCTTATAAATTCTTTGTATCCGTTGTTTTAAAATCCAACTCGGGTGGTCGATTCAGTATTAATTGAGTCACGAGATTCAGTATTAATTGAGTCACGAGTTAAATAAATTGACCGGATAAAAAAAAAAATCCAACGCAACAGTTGGGAACCAACAATATAAATTCTGCAAATCAGGGAGTATCTTACAGAAAGTAAGGAAGAAAGATGCAAGGACAGAGGATGTTTACTGTATCGAATAAATTAATATTTAAAAGTATGTACAGTTATGTTTTGAATTCAAGAAGTTTTGATTCTTCTATTCTACTGGAAGTTTGAAACGTAATATTTTTTATTGGAATTCTAAAATAAATTAACAAAATCAGTTTATAAAACTTGATATTTTAAAGTATGTACAGTAGACTTCTCCGGTGATTGAATTGGTAGAGGAAGAGATTCTGAAAGGGTGGTGGTGCCTTTTAACAGCGACTCGAACGTGGTCGAGTTTCACAGTCTTTAGCTTCAGCTGTTCTTGATTGCAGTTTCAGCTGATTCTCGGAGAAACAACTCGATGGAGCTGGAGACGATGAAAAGAGCATCTGGATTGACTTTGATGATGTCTTTGTCGAGATTCTCTTAATCTGACCTGCTGAGAATTCGGGTCTGGTTGTTGCTGCTGCTTCTGTGTTGTTATGAGAAGGTGAATTCTATTGGGAGATGAGAATTGAAAGTGTGTGGATTGTAGATTTAAGAGATTAGGTTTCTTCATTTCTGTTTCATCGTTCAGTTTGACAGTATAAGGTAAAACGACGTGGTTTTACTTATATATATATATATATAAACAGCCGGATCTGAGCTGGGTTTACCTGAGTGATCCAGGTCAACCAGGTTTTACTGGACCAAAATCCAATTAGTTTTTTTTAGATCCTGTCCAATTCCAAACCTGGACTGATCGGGTCCAGATCAACCCCTTACCGGGTTTTAAAACTGTCTTTCCAACAACTCATTTCTTGATATATAAAAAAAAACAAATTAAATCATCAAAGTAGGGCCCATGATGGATCACATCACATCTACTGCTCCTTGATAATCCGATGGAGGAAAACAATCGATTGGTTACAGCTATCGTAGACCATTATCTTCACCCTCTTATCCAGCTGACAATAAATTGGACAGATTGGAAAATTGATATATAAAATAAAAAGAAATGGTGAATTAAAGTAGTAGCTAAAAGTTCAGTGAAATGACATCACGGTTCTGAACGTCATATTTAATTAAATTTCATTTTTTTAAAATTATGATATTAATTAAATATTTTGATAGGTAATTACAATAAAATTTTAATTCACAACAGTAACACCAATTAAATTTAGAATGAACCGGCTGGTTTATTATGATAAGTTAAATCAATAGACTAATTAACACTAAAAATTAGAAAACAATTATTATGTGAAGAATATTTTTTTGAGATTTTAATTTGAATATATTTTTTGGTCTTTTAAGTTGAATAAAGTTATATATTTTAACTTATAAAATATATTTTTTAAAAAATATTTATAATATTATGATTTTTTGTCAATTAATTTATACAATTAGATTAATTTATAGACCGGTTAAGCTAGAGGATTGGTTATAAAATTATATATTAAATTATCAAGCTTTAAAAGTGCGACAATTATATTATTTTATTTAAAAATAATAATAATTAGTAAATATTATAAAAATATATGTTGTTTCATGAAATATTTTTTAATGAATGCTGACAAAAAAAAGAAGTTAAAAGGCGTTTCAGAAAAACTATAGTTTAGGTGAATTAATTAAATTTCATATTAGTTAAATAATAAAAAAGATATCCTTTTTTAATTATACAATTGTAATATCTTTATACTGAAGGATTAATTTTTAAATAATTTAAAAAACACCACATTTTATTATATTAATTTGATGAATTTAAATAAAAAAAGCTTCCATTACAAAATCGCATGTCTTCCTCCTTTAAAGGTAATTTAAAATTGAGTTTTTTTTAATAAACATTTTACTTCTAATTATTTTTTATATTTTTGAATGATTTTAATGTGTTAATATTAAAAATATTTTTTTAAAAATAATTATTATTTTAATATATTTTTAAATAAAAATATTTTAAAAAACTACAAACCCTTTATCCGCTATTACCGTAGTTTGAGACTGTTCAAACAGTAGACATCGTGCACATACGGCAGCGGTTGCTTTAAATGGTTATTGGTCCAAATGCAATCAATGTCGAAGAAAAGATGGGTAAGATAGCAAGATGGAATTTGCTAGCATAGTTGCACGTGCATTCTTTTTTTTTTTTTTTTAATATAGTATCTATTAAGTACAATATTAATATTGTGATTTGTTAATTAACAAATTAAACAATTGGACCGTATATGATTAATGGAATATATAAACATATGAAGTTTCGGTTTCCCATCGTGAGATCTTCTTCGGTTTGTTGCCAACATCGCCCGATGGGGCGCAAGATCTCACGGCCAACTATTGGATGAATCCTGTGGGTGTATCAACAAATTAAAAGAAAAAAAGAAAAGAAAAGAAAATTATGTGATCATATCTGACGTAGAGATGAAACTTATCTGAACTCTATAAATGCACAGACAAGAAAAACACAACACATTTTATTAGCATCCTCATCGTTTCTGTTTGCCCTAGGAAATGGCAAGTTTCTCAAAGATCCTCAGCAAGACTGATGTTAAGAAGAGACTGACAGTGCCTATCAAGTTTCTCAAATCTCTTCCATCATTCGACGGGGGCCATGCCGTAAAGTTTGAAGCTAGAGATGAGGGAGGCGAAGCCTGGGCCTTTCAGTGCTCCACCCGCCGGAGAGGGCACCCGAAGCCAGTACTTACACGGGGTTGGAAGGCATTCATCAACAGCAAGAAACTTAAAACTGGCGACAAGGTCAGTTTTATTAAATGTAAGAATCGAGCTACCGCAAAAACCTCTTACAGAGTTCGTGCTGAAAAGGAAATCAAGATCTTTGGAGCTATTATTGGGTATGTTCCATTGTAGCCCATTTCCTGTATTGACTCTGTAGCATAAGCTAGTAAATAATAGAATGGCAAGGAGTAGGTAGCCGGGCCCCTTGTTCACTGGATCGGGTCTCATTTGTACTTTTCCATTTTATTACTGCTCTGTTTACTTTTGAGCATGAAGTATAAATGGCCATCCATTTTTTCTTGCCTCAACTATTTTCTTCTGTAGTTTTTCGTTTTTTGCTTTGTCAATGAGGTTGACTCTGTGAGTTACGAAATTTAATCTAGCTAACTCAGTGACTTGAATCTCCTGCGCACCAGACAGGGAAGACCAAGGTTATTAGTGCTGCTGCCTTATTATCCAAGATTGGATGAATTAGAGACAAGTTTCTTATCAAGCGAGCCTTTTGGAGTTTCAAGTTTGGCGTTTCTTGAGTTCTCATATAATATTAATCTTTGCTGCTTCTACATTTAGTATGCCCAAACCAGGTTTTTTAATTTTTTTTTTAATTTTTTAGAAACACTTCCTTTTCGTGACAACACAGTATGTTTTATGGGCATACATCTTAACTCCGATTAATAAATTATAATTAAAATAATACTTCATTAAAAAAAAAGAAATATTTAGAATTAAAAATTAATTAAACCCAATATAAATTATCTCACTTTAAATAACTTAAATTCAAAGTTAAATAAAACTTAGTCCAAAATCACAAATTAATTTAATAATTAAAATATTTAAGTATATAAATCAACTAGAAACTTCCAAGCAAACACTTGAAATTCTACTTCTCTTTTCCAAACCATCTGAAATAAAAAGAAGAAAAACTAGGAGTGAGTGCCACACACATAGTTTTCAAAAGCCACCCAATATCTGCTAAGGTCTTTCAAGATGTTCAATTTGTTCATATCTTTCATGGTCTTTTACAAAATGAAAGTCACAGAGAATGCCTTTTCTCTTGTTGTATTTCAAACAAAACTCTTAATTAATTATGATTTTATTTGATAAATTTTCAAAATATAATTATTTTATCAATATTTTTCTAACAATACTTAATATGTTGGATATAAAGTTTCAATATTTTACATGATTTTTTATGTTGTATTAACTTATTTTTATTATTATTATTATTTATTTATTGATTTTAAATCTCATATCTTGGTGCATGGTTACTTGATTTTCATGGAATTTAAAATTAATTTTTATTAAAGTTAATTAATTTAAAAGAGAGATGGATTTTGAATATAACCGCTATTCTAGCAGTTGTATTCAAATATTATATTTCGAGAACTCTTTTAAAAAATGTGTTGTTAGAATGAGAAAAGCCCGTAAAAACAGCACTTGTGCAATTTATTTCTTTTAGGACTTGTAATCGGGCGATGGTCAAGGAGATGGCGTGCGCCTCCACAGACCACATTCACACCGGCCGTACCACATGTTTAAATCAAACATTAAGTAAACACATCATAATCCTTGAAGATTTAGATTCTATGATAATTTAAAGTATCGATTCTTTACAAAAACAATGAATCTCAATAGGAGAATTCGGTGCTTGAAACTTGGATGTTAAGAAATGTTGTTTTTTTTTTAACCGGAGTTTATTAACACAATTAACTGCGTTTCTATAAAATTTTAGTTTTTTTAAATTAATTTTTTTATATTTTTTAAATCGTTCTGATGTATTTATATTAAAAATAATTTTTAAAATTTAAAAAAAAATTATTATAATATATTCTTAAATAAAAAATATTTTGAATCACAACCGCAATAATACTCTAGAGAATCCTAATCCAATACCACTATAATTCTATATTAGTTTTGATTAAAAAAAGAAAAGAAAAAAAAACTCGCATCAATTTTGAGAATGTTTGGTATTGTGTTTCTACCTCCGTTTCGTCCAAATTTGAATTTTTTTTTTGTTAAAATTGAGTGCGGTTTGTACTTTTTGGATCGTTTTGATGTGCTGATGTCAAAAATGATTTTTAAAAAATAAAAAAACATCATTGACATACATTTCGACACGAAAAACTATTTGAAAAGTACCCACAACCACACTGCCAAATACGCTCTTCATCTTGACAATGAAGCCATTGTCACAGGCGGTACAAAGACTAGATAACATTTAATTAATTCCAATGCTATGGTTATAATTAGCTTGACATCAATCTTTGAGGTGTTTGGCTCATAGATAACTGGATTTTATTAGCCACGTTGCTATTATTTCATGTTCAAATACAGAGAATGGCTTGTGGCTGCGAGAAAGATTTTTCAAGAACGTACCACAGTGAATCACCTGCTTCTAGAGTAGGGTTTTTGGTATCTTTGACTATTTTTTTTATAGCTTGTAGTTGGCAGCATTTTTTTATTTAAAATTAATTTTTATGTTTTTAAGTGTTAATATAAAAAATAAATTTTTAAAAAAACCATTATAACACTATAAAAAAAATCAAATTAATTGAACTAGTACGAGGAAACTAATGTAACCCAACTCTTTCCTAGAATTAATTATCTTTTGCCGACAAACATTAATTAACCTATTATATCTCGTGCATCTTTCCACACCAAATGTACCATCATTTTTCCACAGCTTGTCTTCACTGGAAAGAAATTTTCAAATGGAATCTTAGAATATTGAAGGTGACACCATCCAGATGCAGAGCATTCCAGGCAATATTGCAGATTTGGCAAGCCACGACGACCAGCACAAGTCTAGAAGTAGCAAAATTTAGACAAAGCAAGCCATATGTGAAGGTCAGAAACCACACGTTACACAATTGGGGTGATTTTACACTACTCTTTTTTTCTTTTGTATTTTTTATTTGAAAGAAATATTAAATTAATATTTTTTTATTTTTTTTAAAAAATGATTTATAGAAACGGGACCCACATCCACTTGGCTTGGATTCACACTCTCAAGCCCCAACTCGGCATGCCCTAGTCCATGACTGTGCAAGCAGTTTACCTCAAGTAAGCCGAACAAACACCTTACACTTTAGTTATACGCAACAAATGGCAACCAGTCGTATACGCTAGCATTATTTCCGCTGCATGAAATTTTTTCGCCTTGTTATTGAATCCGGTACAGTGGTACTTGACTTTTGTGTACTTTAATTTTAAGTTCTAAAGATAAAAATTCAAATTAAAAAAAAACAACACATGTTAATATTAACATGTGTTAACCTATAAAATGTATGATTTGTATTATAGATTTCCCCAGATTTAATTAGTTTTTATTTTATTTTATGATATGGTAAAAAACAAAAACTAACTAAAAATTAATTAAATATCAAAATATAAAATTAAACACAAAATTTCATAAAACTCTAACATTAATAATCTCAAAACACCCCTAAACCACCTCAAAAATTAAAATTCAAATGAAAGAAAATTCTCTAAACTAAGTTTGTTCTATATTTTTATGGATTTTTAAAGATAAAAATAACTATCATTAAATGTTTTTCATCAAATAAAATATATTAACACTATGATCAGCAAGTTTCTTTATTAAAAAATGAATAAATCAATAATTGATTTTTGTTATTTTCTTACGAGTTTATCATTCTTCTCTCCAAATCAGAGATTAAAATATAAATAAAATAAAGTTTCGTACCAAATAAAACTTCTTATATATTTGTGGGGCTATCTATTTTCTCTTCATTCTATTTTTTAGTCCTCTTACTTGTGATTTGATATTTTTACTATTATTCCAAACTTAATTTCATATCATGAGGCTTGAAATGTAACTGCAAAATAAAACAAATTAGAAAACAAAATAAAAGTACAGGTAAAACTCCAAGCAAGATATCCCTCGTCACTTTGTGTATTAACCACAAGTACCGAGAGACAGAAGGCCCTCCAACGGTGTCATCTCCCACCCTCCCCGTCGATTCCTCATCCAACGCAAGAGTAACTTCCAAGATGGGAAGCCAATCTGACTCTCGAAACCAATGCCTCAAAGCAAATCTCCAACTAGAAGGAGGAGAAGCTGTTTGCGTAATTGTTTTCTTACAAATCTTTTGCAGTTGTACGTTCCAACTCATGAGCAAAATTGTTAAAGTAGTTTATGATAAACACAATTAAATGATTTTTCTGCAGACAAGGGAATGCTATTAATCAGTGAAATGTGAGGAAGAAAACAGAGATATTTTAGACTTGCTAATGTTGATCTTTTCCTGTTACGAATTTCTTTTTTTAGGGCAAGAAACTGAGGTGGAATGTGTTGCCAAAGCATCTATAAAACAGAAAGACATGACGAAGTCTGTGAAGAAGGTTAAACATATTAAACACTTAATTTAATTCTATAGAGTTGGCGGATAAGCCCAGGAGCTATAACACATTTTAATTACCGATGAAATCTCATGAAGCCTTCAAATTAGGCAGTGAAGTTGTTGTTTTTGCTATTTTAATTATTTTCTGTTTAATTTCGAATCTTATTATTTTTACTACTTAGCTTCGAGTTCTTTTGATTAGATGAGTTTTATCTTTATATAAATAGTTGATGTGTTAATTTTCTTATCATATTATTGAATAAAAAGACTTTTTAGAATATATTAAAGTTTTTCTTTATTAGTTTCTCTACAATTTAGTTTAGAACTATGAGATTAAAAACCTGAGATTCTATCAACGTTGCCTTAGAAACTGATCCTTTACAATGGATCCTTAGAATCCAGTTAATCCATGGCTAGCTGAAATGTGAAAGGAAAATAACTCCTTGGCCAGATAGCATATGCCTTCCAACTCCAGGTGTGAAGCACTGAAGCTACGGTGCATCTTTAGAACTTATTGATAGAGGCTGCTGATTAATTTCATAATAATTTGAAAAATGAATCAATTTCAGGATGGATTTTTTTCCCTCTTTTTGGAGAAACTTGAAAGAAATTTCTGAGAAACTTTGCCTCATGTTCATCATTGAAATCGACCAAATATGAAATGGAAAAGCTTTAACTCTATCAAATCTTTTTCGTTCTTAAGCTTAAAAAACTCGTACAAGTTAGAGCCTGCAAAACTGAAACTGATCTTAAATCCAGCTCTGGAAAACAAAAACTGGTTCAAACTTCGCGAAGAAAAACCTCTCTGCCCGCTGCTGAACAGTACTACCAGTCTTCAATACCAAAGCAGCCAATGACTGCCAGCCGAGAAGAATTGTGCAAGTAATTAAAGCTGTTGAAAATCATGAAAGGTACTTGGAAACATTGATGAAGCAATAAAATATTACAAGCTTCCCAAGCTACGGTGTAGTTTTAATATTGAACACTTGTGTGACTCTACATTGAGCCGAACAGATCACTGATGTCTGTCAGGGTGTTTCATATTAGGCTACAATTCCTGCATCCGGGGTGAAGGATGAGTTAAGAAAGAATCTGCAATGCTAGCCCGTTGTCTGAGGTTATTCTGCTCTTTCAGATTCCAGAACTATTTCATTGTCAACACAAGCTTTGGGCAATGTAATCAAACTTGCTTGTGGATCTTGTACAAAGTCGGGAAAAACTTAGCGAAGCACGTATTATTTTGTAACATAGGCTGTTACCTTATGCACTAAATTATTTCTTCCCATTTTCAGTCAGCAAGCTTGATTGGGTGTAGTTCCTTAACAACATCGCATGAGTTCATTCGGTCTCTTGGTGATTCTTCTGAACATGCAACACCATTCTCAAGTATAGAAGTGAGGACATTGCGCATACTGTGCACTTTTTCTTGTTTCCGGCTATTATATATATATATATATATATATATATCTCAGCTAGGTTTACACGTATCATTTGAATATGAAAAATCGATCAGATTTTATTTGGCCAAATTCCAACTATTTTTTTTTAGATCCAACCTGATTGCAGATCCAAATCGATTCACCATATCGGGCTGTATTTTAAAACTATTTTTGTAACAACTCATTTCTTCATATATCAAAGAAACAAATTAAATCATAAAAGTAGCGCCCATGATGTATCACATCACATCTACTGCTCCTTATAATCCGATGGAGGAAAACAATTGATTGGTCACACTATCTATCTTCACCCTCTTATCCAGCTGACAATAAATTGGACAGATTGGAAAAATGATATATAAAATAAAAGGAAATGGTGAATTAAAGTAGCAGCTAAATATATATTTTTTTGAGATTTTAAGTTGTATAATTTTTTGAGATTTAAATTTGAATTTATTTTTGAGTCTATAAAGGGAGTAAAGATTTATATTTGAACTTATAAAATATATTTTTAAAAAATATTCATAAAATTATAGTTTTTATATAAAACAGTCATCACTTCATATAACTAAATTAATTTACAGACCGATTGAGATAGATGATTGGTTGTAAAATCACATATTAAATTATCAAACTTTAAAAGTATGATAATTATTATATCCTATTTAAAAATAATAATAATTAGTAAATATTATGTTTTTTAAACTCAACCAAATAAAAATATGCTATTTCATGAAATATTTTTTAATTGATGCTGACAAAAGAAGAGTTAAAGGCATTCGAGAAAAATTGTATCTCATGTGAATTAATTAAATTTCATATCAGTTAAATAATAAAAAAATGGGATCCTTTTTTAATTGTACAATTGTACTATCTTTAAACTGAAAGATTAATTTTTAAATAATTAAAAAAACACCTCATTTTATTATATTAATTTGATGAATTTAAATAAAAAAAGCTCCCATTACAATATCGCATGTCTTCCTCCTTTAAAGGTAATTTAAAATTGAGTTTTTTTTAATAAAAATTTTACTTATAATTATTTTTTATATTTTTGAATAATTTTAATGTTTTAATATTAAAAATAATTTTTTTTAAATAATTATTATTTTAATATATTTTTAAATAAAAATATTTTAAAAAACTACAAACCCTTTATCCGCTATTACCGTAGTTTGAGACTGTTCAAACAGTAGACAACGTGCACATACGGCAGCGGTTGCTTTAAATGGTTATTGGTCCAAATGCAATCAATGTCGAAGAAAAGATGGGTAAGATAACACGATGGAATTTGCTAGCATAGTTGCACGTGCACTCTTTGTCTTTAAAATATAGTATCTATTAATTAGTACAATTTTAATATTGTCATTCGTTAATTAACAAATTAAACGATTGGACCGTATATGAATAATGGAATATATAAACATATGAAGTTTCCCATCGTGAGATCTTCTTCGGTTTGTTGCCAACATCGCCCGATGGGGCGCAAGATCTCACGACCAACCATTGGATGAATCCTGTGGGTGTATTCAACAAATTAAAAGAAAAAGAAAAGAAAAGAAAAGAAAATTATGTGATCATGTGACGTAGAGATGGGACTTATCTGAAATCTATAAATGCACAGACAATAAAAACACGAACACATTTTATTAGCATCCTTTTCGTTTCTGTTTGCCCTAGGAAATGGCAAGATTCTCAAAGAT
>Ga0325410_1003881_pt1 | contig 16828 bp, 6 predicted proteins | sample PopdelMetagenome_16_FD_206182 | JGI IMG/M metagenome (GOLD analysis project Ga0325410, IMG submission 206182) | Populus deltoides microbial communities from Bellville, Georgia, United States - Xylem-PdIQD-R3 | ecosystem: Host-associated > Plants > Phyllosphere > Stem > Wood/Secondary xylem...
TTTTTTTTGTATAAAGAAATTGGAGGTAATTGATTCCAAGGATGAGGAATTTGACCCTTTTGGATATCATTTTTCTCTTCCTGTTTCAGTTTACTGTCTCTTCATAATTATTTTTTGTAGAATGCTTCTTAATTTATAATTAATTAAATGCACTATTAATATAGGACAGTTCTTGACACTTGTAACCTTAGCATACACCTTTTAATGGGACCTTGGACAAATTAATTAGCTATAGCTAGTTCTTCCTGCAAGTTATCTCGTTCTCCTAGTCATCTCTTGCTTAATTATATAAGAAAAAAGCTCTTAATTAGTTGTAAACTCTCTTGCTCCTTGATTACACACACGAGTTGAGAGGTACTTCGATCGTTTTGGAATGAAATGTCTTCCTTTACAATCAAATGTATCGTTTGAATCGTTTTTCACTTGTAATCATTAATTAAAACTAGAAGCTTCATAATTAAGAACTAATTACTTCTAATTACATCTTAAGATAAGATTTGAACCCCAATAATTAAGAAAGGAACACATCTCGTCAAACCCCTCGAGTTTGGAAGGAAATGTTATACCTAAATAATCTTGACAAGAGGAAAAAGTTGAACCCTTTTGACATTAAATTCTTTCACCTACTAAAAACATAATTGTAAATGACCTAAACACATAGATGACAATGTCAGCTATAATCTAGCGAGTATATACACAAGATAACAAACGAACGAACGAACGAACATACACACATGTTTCAAAATAAAAAAAATGAAAATGAAAAATTTCGCCCCCCTCGTCCGCCGTGGTAAAGCAGAATTGAAGAGCGTAAGGTCACATTCACTTGATCATGATAGCTACATAGAGTTAATGCTGCCAAAAGCCATCCTCTTCCCAGCCCAAAAACCCTAACTTTCTTATATTTTCACCTTATTCCCAATATTTTACTACTTTCCTTTTCTCCCTTTCAAGCTCCTAGCATTTCTTGCCTGATTTGAGCGCCACTAAAAATACTCGCCCTTTTTTGCCCTCAATTTTATTGGCTTTAACTTCCTTTAGTCTCTCTCTCTCTCTAAAGCATTACTTTCTATATATATGGGCCATAGAGTCTTACTGTCGTGATACAATAACCCAGTATCAAAGCAAAGAAGTTGTAAGAGAGAATCATAAAAGCCTCTTGCTTTCTGCTTTGTGTTTCTTTGCAATTTGCAAGAGCTACAGCTAGCTAGCTCCTTCTCTTTTTATATCTTCTTTGTGCTTCCTCTTGTTTGTTGTGTTCCTTCTTCTTCTTCTTCTTGACCTAAAGACCTTATAATCTTTTGGTTGTTAATATCCTCGAGAAACATCATGTCAAGCTGCATCGATGCGGTGCCTAATGAGCAACTCTGCTACATCCCTTGCAACTTTTGCAATATAGTTCTTGCGGTATATATCTCTGCATGATTTCTTCTTTATTGGGATCTGCTTTCTTTTTTCAGTTCTGATTTAGGCCAGTCCTTATGTACACACACAAGTATTGTTTTGTTCTGTTTCTTTCCTTGCATATCTCAGAAAGAAACATTTTTAGATCATGATAAAAGCTGGTCTAGGTGACCAGGCTCGCTCTCGTGCTAATTTTTTAAACTAAAATCTATTGATTTTTATTTCTGGGGTTTCTTGATTTTGCAACAGTCAGGTCTCCATCGTTGGACTTTTCTTTTCTTCTTCTTTTGCAATCAAAGAAGAGTCGGACCTCAAGGTCCTATAGCGCTGCTACAGACCGAAGAGAGACCGAGAGAGAGATAATTAAATGACTATGTTTTGTTCGTGAACAAAGGGGTTATCTGACGTGAAAACAAGCCATTTGCCGATAAACCTGATAGACAACTCCTTTACCACTTGATTTTCTCTCTCTCTATCTCTATGGCTAATAACCTTTCCTTTACTAAAATTGATGCACCACAGAAGTGCTGCACAATCCCAAGCTTTTTTTTGTTATAGCTATAAAGAGAAACATGAAAATGGAGATCTCAGAATATAATAGCCACCCTTTTTTCTTTGAAACACCAGCCAACACAAGAAGATGAAGAAACCCCTATAAGCACTTGTGCTTCTAGTGCTTTCTTTCCCTAAACCTTCCCCTTTTTTTTCCTCGAGAGAAATTTGCAAACCCTCAATTTTATGCAAAAGAACCCTATTGGAATTAAGTCCAAAACTCGTTCGCTTTGATCTTTCCTTGCTCTTCCTCTCTATCTTCATATTTCATAGCATGGATCAAGAGAGAATTGAAGGAATTATCCCCTTATCTCAAACAACTCCTTAGTGTTAATTTTCAATGTACTTTTATGGATAGTTTTTTAAGTTTTGATGTGAAACTGTTAGTAATCAATATTTTTCAAAAATAGAAAGGATGAGATTTGTTTTAGTAACCATAACATTCTATGGAGATCAGTAGAGTAATAGTAGTGTTGTGTTACAGGTGAGTGTTCCATGCAGCAGCTTGTTTGACATCGTGACCGTCCGATGTGGGCACTGCACCAATATATGGTCCGTGAATATGGCAGCTACCTTTCAGTCACTGTCATGGCAAGATCAAGTTCAGGTGATATATAAGTAATAACTATATATTTTCAGCTTATTTTTAGGGGGTTGCTACTTGCTATATAGCCTCTAAAATCTAGGGTTTCGGGGTCCTTTTGCTCCTTTTAAGGGAATCAAAACCGCCCTCAGAATCTGAATTTTAACAGAAACCGATGGAGTTTTTCAAAGCATTTCTGATTTATCTGTTGGACTATTTTTATAGTACTGTAGAATACAACCTAGCAGCCGCCATAACCGATCCTATTTTTCTTGCCTTTTGAGGCTACATTAGCTGATTTTTGCGGCCTCAACAGTTGCATTAGGCTCTATAGATCACTAGGGTTTTTCCTTTCCCTACTTTCTTGTGCTCCCTAATAAAAATTTACATGCTAAAACTTTGATTTGATTAGACATTAGTTGTTAGGGTTCTTGAGTCAATGATTCCTTTTTTTATTAGTTTTGTCTTATTGGCATCTTGATAGAGCCCTTTTTCCAAGGTCTGTCAATTTGGGTTTTATTCGCTTTGGTTTTTCATGTACCAAAATAATAATAAATAAATGGACAATTCTAACTGGTTGTTCTGATTTCGTAATTATTTGATTGATGGCTTAATTACTTTTACTAATTAAGCAAACTAAATAGTATTTTTTTTCTTTTTTTGTTGTGGGCAGGCATCGAACTACAACTCCCACGATTACAGAATTGACCTGGGATCCTCCTCCAAATGCAACAACAAGATCTCAATGAGAACCCCAGCTGCCAACATTGTCACTCAAGAAAGGGTTGTTAATCGCCGTAAGATAGAGATTTCCACTGTTCTTGGATGATTGCTTAATTTATGTTCATTTTCATACTCTTTTTTTTTGGGGGGGTTGATGATTTCATTTGTCTTACTTTCTAATTATAGTCATAAAGGATATATATATATATATTTGTATTGATCATGTTTGTGCTGTTATTTTCCATTTTCAGCTCCCGAGAAGAGGCAGCGAGTACCTTCTGCATATAATCAGTTCATAAAGTACTGTAAAATTATTCAGTCTCTCTTCCTTCATGAATTTTCCTTATCTTTCGCTTGGTGACCCCCTTTATTGAATGTTCTTAGTTTATGTACATTTATTAAAAAATAAAATGTGCTTTTGTAGAGAGGAGATTCAGAGGATCAAGGCCAATAATCCTGATATCAGTCACAGAGAAGCTTTCAGCACTGCTGCCAAAAATGTAAGTGGACTACCAAACATCATTGCAAAGCTGATCAGAAAACTTTTACGAAACTATATTATATTATATTATATTAATTTCCTTTTCTTTTGGGGTATTGATCACTTGTACATCTTGTTTGACCAGTGGGCACACTTCCCTCATATTCATTTTGGATTGATGTTGGAGACTAACAACCAAACTAAGGTGGATAATGTAAGTATTTGAGAACTTATAATTAACCAAGAATAAATGTAGTTACATTGTTAATTTATATATATATATATATATATATATATATATATATATATATATATTCTGTGGAAACCAAATTCCCGTTTCCCTCTCTCTTAGTCTCTCGCATTTCTTCAAACCTGCTCATGATTTAGAACGTGATTTTGTAGTGGTTTGAAATGACATTGCAAGAAAGGAAAATTTCTTCATGAATTCGCATTGTTTATCAGTTAATCTTTTTTAATTAACATGTTTTTTTCGAAAAAAGCCACTCAGCTCCTTAATTAAAACTGGATTTTGAAAGTTGTGTTTTGCATTTCTTTCCTTTGTTTCTTATGAAAATCGTATTTTACATGTTCCTTAATAAAGCTTCATTTATCACAAAATGGTGTGGTATTGGTGCATGAAGATTTTTTAATCGATCTAGTTATAGATGATGACTTTGACTCATGAGTTTTTCTACATAAAATTAATTCCTCCAGCCAATATAAAGGTGTGTTAATTTTGAGCTATCGAGCTTGATGCTTCTTGTTAACTAATTTGGTTTATTAGCAACTCTACCTTAAGTTCCCACTTTCTGCAGCTTAACCCTATATTATAGAATGATCATAACCAAATTGATGGTGAGCACAACTATCAATATCATCTATTAAAAGTATGAGAACAGAATTATATCACTAATTTGTGAAATTTTCTTGTAACATGGGTTGAGTTACTAGTTTTCCAGTTTTACTTCTGATTGGTTTCCTGCAGCCAGCCGTATTAATGTTTTCTCTTTGTCTAGTGGCTTATCAGATATGTGTGTGTGTTTGTGTCGCAATTTGTTAGGGGACTTGATGAGTTGCTGTTCTTAATTAATCACTATTATTTACTTACTTTTGCACTTGATGACTTTGCACAGGGCAGTGAGAAGCGTCTAATGTCAAGGTCTGCACTGCAGAACAATTGATCATGGTTTTGATTTTTCAAAACCAGACCTCCATGAAACTCCATGCTCTTTGAAGTAAATTAAGAATCCTTGACTTCAACGTGTCTTAATCAAGGATATATATATATATGAATCTATGTTTCTGCAATATTGTATTTGTGACCAACTGTTTATGCTATTGTTTACTTCACTTGATGTAAGAACTTTATGGAAGCTATTTTCATTTCGTCAATATCTATATGATCCTCCATCTTCTTTGTTAATTGTGAGTAATGGGGTTTTAAGCTATATATAATCTGATAATGATGGGACTTACTAAGAGATTCTGCTGATTTTTTAATAATTTTTTTTAAAAATTAAAACAAGTGTGAAACATCATCTCCCTCAAAGCTAGGTGATCATCATTGATTAGGGCATAATTAGCAGCTTACTTACGCTTCATATATATATATATATATATAAGTAATTAATTATATTGAGACTTATGATCTTGGCACAAAAGAGAAATTAAAGATCATGATTGTGTATTAGCATATGAGGCATTGGTTGGACAAAGACAATAGGAAAGCCAAGTCTTCTGGTTTGGTCGTGTAATTAATTATAGCTAGCTTGACGGAAGAATTTTTCAAAAACGAACTTGCCGGACTAAGACTTGATCATCTTAATATAACCTTAGGGTACCCTAGACCCCCCCCCTTTTTTTTTTGAAAAAAAGTAATAAAAACAATCACACTGATAGTTTCCGAATTGCATTTTAATTATTAAAGTTGAACTTGGATCTCCTCAATTTATTAAGGATAAATATAATTCATATAATGTTTGTGAAATCAATTAATGGCTTGAGAATTTTTATAGACCAGTAATTTTAAAACGTTTCAATTACCCACTAGCTTATAGGAATGAAACCTTAACCATTGAAATTTAAACCAAGAGCGGGTTTAGTTATTTCACCATCCAAGAGACAAGACTTTGATTATTTGATCACCAACATGATATATAATCATATATATATATATATATATATGATTATTTGATTATTTGAAAGTTAGTTAATTAATGTCACGAAAGAAAATAGAGCAACAAACAACATTAACCATTGTTATTATGTAAGTTGTAAATGTGTACACATACCAATTCGAAAATAATAATTTTTGTTCAGATTGATGGTTGAATCTTCTTTCCATTCAAAAACTTATAATAGGTAGTCTATTCTTCACTTTATTTATAATGTCCTTTTTTTTTTTTCCTGGTCAAAACAAAAGGCCTAATTGGCCTTCAGCTTCATAATTTGGGATGGTTTTCCTTCAAATCCTAATTCTCCATTTCATTAAATATGGGAAATATAAAGACAGAAATGAGTGAGGGATTCATTTTTCGAGTATCCATCCATCCTATGAAATAAGATGATGAGTTCTGGCCATTATACTTACAGTTCGATTTGCTCTCACAATTCCCTCCCTCCCTCCCAATAAGCATCTCGAGTTTTAAACTCTCCTTTATCATAGAAAAGAAAAAAAGAGGCGAGTGCGTACTATATATGTTTCACTAAGCTTAATTATCCGCTGGATTCCTCCTGATCTCTTTTATAATTGTATCGCTTAAAAATTCACATTTTTAACGTAAATCAAACAGAAAATTATTTTTGAATGTACGTACGTACCGAAAAGATGCATTTGTGTGTGCTTGTGGTCCTAGCTTAGCGAAAGCTCTCTTGAGTAAATATGCACTATCATGCCTAGATTTTCTCTTGGATCTATGTTTTGCTATTACTAGCATATAGATAATGAAATATCCTTTGAATTGATAGATCAAAGCATCAGAACTTTTACTACTTAACTTGTTTGCATATTTCTTTTTTTTTTTTGGAAAGATTGTTTGCATATTTCATATGAAGGAGTTACCAAATTAATGACAGGATATAGAAGAACCTCATCCCTTGGGACGCAAAGCTTATACGGTCCCAAAAGAGATATGACAAAAGCTTAATGTCTGGCAACCAGGAAAGAAATTAATTCATTATATGAAAAGAACTTTGTTAATACGTGTAGTCCATGCAACTAGCATCAATAAGGTAAAAAAAAATATCTTTTTTTTTTTAATGAAAACATTCAGGTGCTGTCTGAGGTGATAATACCCTTTAGGTTATTCTATGATTGGAGTAATCATCTCGAATTTGAATCTAAGTGGATATATAAGAAAGAGATTTTTCATGAATATATATATTAATGATCTGTTTGAAATCCAATCGAGAAAAATGTGTAATATTGGCTTTGTATACCAACCTCCATTTCTGCTTAATTATGTTTTCAAATGAAATATATGAAAAAAGCCGTTTATATTCTCTTTCAAAAGTAGATATCTCTAAGAAAAGAGTTTGTCTGTCTACCACTGATCATCATTGTCCATGACCTCTTTGAAAATGAAATTTCTGGACCACCATTTTAGCTCCTGCAATGGCATTTCATATATCTCTACACCCAGATCATCATAATCCTCCATAAAAGCACTAAAGATAGAGCAAACACTTTTGCAGGTGCTTCAACCTTTTATTTCCTTGAACTCTCGACTAAAGTGGTATACGGTCAAAGTTTTCTGTTCCTTTCACAGGATCCGCTTGTGGAAAAATGAAATTTAGAAAAGAAAAAACGAAAGGTACGTATCTTCAAACAAACAGTACGGATTTCGGAACCTAAGTTTTATATTATATCAAGGAAATGAAGAGAAATTTAGATATTGCTTAAATCTCCGGCCATTTATTAATCTTTATATGGTTGAAGTTATTGTTAATTGCGCTCAAAATCTTAGGATTTAATGGAAGTAAAAAATATGGATTTAATGGTTTGGTGTACATGATCATGGTGGCAAATGGAGGGGTTAGTGTTGACGATGGCGACGGCAGCAGCAGCAGCAGCAACATGATGATGGTCTTTTAGATATTCTCTTTCATCCCTTTGAACCTGGATTTAATAAAATGTCACACTTACAGGAAATTAAATATTCAAAGTTTCTGCTCCTGTAGAGTTGTATTGGAAATGAAATGAAATGAAAATGTTTTCCCTTGCTGTTGAATATTTTGAATAAAAATTAAAGAAAATTTCTTTTTCAATCAAATGAAGATCGAAAATGACTAATATTCGGTTAAATTGATTGTATCCATTGATTGAATTTGATTTGATTGATATCGATTGAATAATCAAACTGTCAGCTTTTACGTTGACCCTTGTTAATCGACTTTTAAAATAAATTATTCATATTTACATGTTAATTAAGAACATTGATTTTTTATAATATCTTATCATGTTTGAATCCCGAAGATAGCCTATAAAGATATGTCATTAAGAGGATAATTAGAAGAAGAGTCTCATTGAAATTAGGTAGATAATTCGTGTGTGATCTTGCAAATTAAACGTAAGGGAAACAAAAAAAAAAGTGAAAACAATTAAAGAGAAGGGAGATATGTAAATATTGAGAAATATTGATTGTCCTCGGGATCTGCGAGTGGATTGTGGTAGATTACAAGCTGGCAAATATTGTGGTCTTGTTCCTCCTTGTTGTTTATTTTACAGAAGAGAGGGACAAAATACCAAATAATACACAGAGATTATTGGTGCATGGTGGCTTTAAGCTACTACAGTACACAGCTGCTGCTGCTGCTGCTGCTGCTGCAACTCTGCAATTAGCAACCCCATTTCTGACATTAGAATCTGAAACGTCAAATTCATGTCTGCCTCACGCATTAATTTCATTTCAATGTCATTTCACCTCTGACCTCTTCCACACCCAGACACGCCCCCCTTCCCTCCCGCACACAACTCACTCAGTTACTTTTTTAGGGTTTGTTTTGGACTTTGCTTTCTGTGTATCTTGCTGTCTTGTAGTGGTAATTAATTTATTCAGCTTCTACTATTCCTATTCCGATACCTTAATAATTGTGGCATCTCATGCATTCGTTTCTTTCTTTCTTTCTTACAACAGTTGGAACGCAACCCGAAATCCACAGATGGAAAATCTAATTCTATGCCTTTATTAATTAACAACTTTTGGAATCTTCAGTCCCACAACCCTTTTCTTTTCTTTTTCTTTTTTCCAATTTTACTATCATGAGGTAACTTTGAGCTCCTATTAATTAGAAAAGAAGCTCCTATTAATTAGAAAAGAAGAGGAAGACGATGAGATTTGAACTTTTGTTTTGTAAATAAAAATATTATATTAAACAATCATTTCAGTATAAAAACTTAAACCGTAAGATGAAATTTTAAGATAGAACAACAAAGTAAAAAAATTTAAGAAACTGGAAACTTACACCTATTTTTGTTAAGAGGAAGGAAAATAAAAATAAAGCAGCAAAAGCAGAAGAAAAGCGATCATGAAGCTGTATAGACGTGAAGATGGAACCCAGAGGGACAGGTTGATTAATGATGATAATTATAAGATAGCTGAAAAGGGATAAGTTCTTCCTGCAATCAAAATGAGAGGAACATGTGATTCCCATGGCATCGTGTTCTCACGTTCAATAGCTTTCTGTACACAAATTCTTCAATTCTGTGATAAGAATGTATGCCATGCCACCTCCTGCTAACATCATCAAAATCGATTCACGACAATGAAACATCTGGGCCAGTGGTGACCCACCTATGTCTGCCCCATCTGGGCCTGTTTGATAGGCCGATGGCCCTGTCCTCTATGGGCCATCAAATGATGGCCCGTGATGAATCAGAAATGAGAAAGAACCACGTGAATAATTAACCTTCACATTTACCCTAACATGAACATTAACAGCATATACCACCAGAAAATCGAAAAACACTGTTATTCACCTCCTTTAACAGTATATACTAAAACTATAAGAAACAAAACAAGGAAAATTTTGGAAAACACTCAATGTTTCCGTATTTTTATTTTCATTTTAGTCATCTGACACTTTTCATTCTTTAACAATATATGCTACTATAGTTTTAAAACCCGGTCCGGCTAGACGAGCTGACCTAGGGCTAGAACCGGGCCGTGTTGAAGAAAAATTTTTAAAAAAACCCGGTATAACCCGGTTGACCCGACAGATTGACCCGGCAAGATCCAGTCAAAATCCCTGTTGCAACTCGTTGATTTCTTTTACTAAAACGACGTCATTTTGATTAAAACACAAAAAATTGACTCGGGTAACCTGATGATCCGGTCAAAACCCGGTACTTGAGTTTTGAACCGGGCCTGCTGCTAAACGGGTCTGAAAACTATACATGCTACAACTTTAAAAAAATTATTATCCCTTTTTTATATTATTATTATTATTATAAACGACATTATTCAATGAATATTTTTTTGATATCAAACCTTTTTTCTTTTCTATTTCATTCCCAAAAGTTATGTTAACACCGTTTTTATTTGTTTTTTCTTATATTATATCTCGTTTTTATATTTTAATAATCTTAAATTTTATTTTGTTTATGTTTTATTGTTTAGATATCAAATGAGAAAATCATTGAAACATAAATAAAGGATTCAGTAAGCATATTCTGCTCACAAAAAAAAAAAAAAAATCTTTTGTCTTAATTAATAGATTTGTTTTAGAGAGCGGAATTCAATGAAAATATCATAATTTCTTATTAAAAAATGCATTTTGGGTTGTAATACTTTTTTTTTAAAAAAAATATTTCTAAGAAAAAATTTAGTTAAAAAAAATTACATGAATAAGAAAATCAAGTTTTGGGTGAAGAAATACATTTATTCCCTTAATTTAAAAAACATATTACTAATTAAAAGATCTGTTTTTATCAAAACACACACACACACAAATATATGAATGAGAAAAAGAAAACTTGCCTCCAAAACTTAAATTTTTGTCTTTCTCACTGATATCTATTTTATTGTCACAGATAAAATTAGATTTCAAGAGAACATTATAATTCAGCACTGTTACTTTAGCAAATTTTAAAAAAAGGATGAATACCTAAAAAATGGCATTTCTCCTAAAATAATACCCAAAAATGTCATTATTTTATTAATAGCAGATGACATCTTTTCCAATAGAACTGAAAGATTAAGTGCAAATTGTTTTTCTTTAAATTTTGATTTTTTTTATTTTATTTAAAATAATTTTTTTTATGTTTTGAATTGTTTTAATGTGATGATTTTAAAAAAATTAATTTTTTTTATTTTAATATATTTGTAAATAAAAAATACTTTAAAATAACCCAAAAACATCTTATCCAAAGTTGAACTTCAGATCGGAAGATGCATTGTCTTGTATAGGGTCGTTGCTTGTTGAAGGAAAAGAAAAAACAAGTGCATGACCAGACCTCTTCGAGCCAAACTATATGGACTTGAAGATACATCTTTTGGTGCTGGCTCAACAGTGGCTGAGTTTGACGGCATGATAGTTGTTGTTGGAGGCTCAGAGAGTATGCCAGGCGATGCAGAAACGAGGAAAGTAAATCCAGAACTCTTATTGGAAGATAACGCCCACCTTTGATCAGGCTTGTCAATGGTGATAGAAGGCAAAACTGGTTTGTTCCCTGAAGAGTGAGTAGGAGGCCTTGTTCTGAAAGCTTGGAACATCCTAGGCAGCAGCATTTGGAACAGCTTTCATGTCTGAAGCTGAAGTGTTACTCTTTGCAGCATCATTAGCTTGAATAGAAGCTCCTCGAGGAGCGAAGTTAAAGAGAACATTCCCTCTATCTACAGTCCCCTGAACTGAATTCGTTTTGTCAGCTAGATCTGATTTCTATACCTGAAGAGTCAAGGCCTCCCAAATTGGCCAAGCTATTATTCTTGTTAAAGTGCAGTTTTTTCCAGGAGGTGGCTAACCTAAACTCGGCAGCTTTCTCTTTTGGAGTTGGCAGATTGCTGTCAAGGTGTTCTAATATTTTCTGCGCTACCTGCCTGGAATATGGAGGAACAGTTGGAACACCGACTTCAGAGCTTTGTGGTTCACTATCTGCTAGCTAACAGAAATTATGAAGGGCCACTTGTTCCTCCTGTTTCAATATTCTTCTTTTCACCAGAAAATAATCCTTCAAAAGCTTTCAAGTTTTCCACCTGAGGACTGTCTAAAGTTGAATGATAATTAGCAGATCCTCTAGAAGGAGATTCTGCAACAAATTTACGCTGTATCCTAGTCCTTTGAATGGGTCCAACATGATCCATGTCCATCATACACTGTTTTTCCCCTTGAATTCACCTGCATGCTCAAAGATTGAAGTTGAGAACAATACCAGAAAGTTTATTGATAAAGATGCTAGTTCTACAAGGACAGCAGCAACACAGAGTCACTCAAAGAAAATTTCTATGACAGGGAAAAAAAAATTCACCTTAGGCCCAGATATTAGTTCATTTTCATGCAGCCAATGCATCTAAAATTCCACTGGAGTGTTAAGTCTCAACCAGGGCAAAACAAAATTGTTAAGTGCAATATTTTTTTAGCTTAAAAACATATTCCCCCGCCCCCTTGCAAGTTCACCAATATGCCAAAAAATTTATTTTTTCTTGTCCAAGAAAACAAACGAACATGATGACATCCAATTGAAACAAATCACAGAGTGTTTCTACACAAATACACAAACCTGCACACGTGGAAAATGATTGATATGCTTGAAAAAGTACATGAATTGAGTGAAGCATGTGCCTTGCACAGCTAATATACATAGTATGCAATTTATAAACTCAAGCTGCATTGAAAATGCAAGTTGATTGTGGAGATCTGTTCTACTCACAGTTGACTTGACAAGAGGGATCGATTTTCCCCAAATAGCGGTTTTCAAATTTTCATGCTTTTCTTCAGTTGACTTTCTTTAATTTTCAAAAGGGATTGCAAGGCTTCTAGCGTCTCCTGGAATTACACTTGAATATCTCTTTTTATTTTTTATTTTTTGAGGTTCCCCAAATAGCGGTATTCAAATCTTCCTGCTTTTCTTCAGTTGACTTTCTTGAATATTCAATGGCAGTAGCGGGCCTTCCAACATCTCTAGCAATCACGCTTAAGTGTTCCTTTTCTTGCTCAACATTTGGAAAATCAACAACCCTTGAATGAAGTATCTCCATCAAATGATTAATTTCATCCCTGCATAATGATAGAGAAAACTTGGAAATTTTCATATTTAGATTATCACAACCAGGGTACATGTCAGTTCAGTAGCGTTGGTGGAGCAAAAGTGTTCCAGAAAGTCGATGTTTGATCACAAAATGACCATTACCTAGAAAATTTTCTGTCCTTCACTTCTGCCACTCTGCTAGTACCAGCTGCATCAGTTGATCTGGATGCCACATGCTGCAAGAAATAATTCCCAACGGCGAGTCTATGATTATTCACAGAAAAGCCACAAGCTATATAGAACCCACACAAAAGCTTATGTGACACTACACTGTTATACAACCAGTCCATGAATTCATCAATATTCAATCATAATATTCTCCCCGTAAATGCTTACAAAAATACATCACAAATGGAGAACAAACACTTGAACTTCATATTCTAAAATCCGAATCAATCCCAGTTTAAAAGGAGCGAAAGAACAAAATAGCAAACATATATTGCTATCCCTGATAAGCTGTTACAAGAATACCTTACTCTCCAAAACACGTACAGACGAAACTGAAAAAAAGTAGCATGAGAGAAAGCATGACATGAAGGGGAGAAAAAACTGGAAATGAGGTTTGCTGTTTACAAACTCAACATGCGAGTGAATTGCATCAAGAACATCACGTGTCTTTCTGCATCTAGAGAAATTCAAAAGCACTTAAGAACTTACAAGCTAATTAGAACGAAACGTAATGATTCCAGCAAAAGGAAGTTAAAGCAAACATGTTTTTCAAATATATCGAACAACTAGACTGAGTTTGGAACAAGTCAAACAGCACACTTAATTTAGAGCCCAACATTCCTTAATTCAACTATTTTGATTAAGAGTTTGAACTTTTTGCCCATGAACATTAACTTTGCTTTACCTCCAGCTCCTCGATCGTCCAGCATCGGTTTCGGCTCCGACGACGTTGTTTGTTGTTTCCATTTGGTTTCGTTCCTCTCTTTCTGTGTGGGCTGGTAGTAGTGGAAGTAGGAATTGACTTAAGTACAGAGAGAGTCTGGTCGTCCTCTTCGGTGTTTGTGTTTTACTGACAAGAAAGGAAGGCCACGCTTTGTTTCTTGCTGTGTTTTGTTTTTATGCCTTTTTTGAGCATCCTCCAATTATTACATATGTTTCAATTAAGTGTTATAAGTTTCAAATGTCCCTCTTCATGAATTATTAGCACTGTCTTAGATTATGTGTCTTTGATTTATGTTAACGAGAGGTCATTGAAGAACAAAGAGTCATTATTGGATTATAATAATAGGGGTTTTTATGGGTTTTTTTTGTTGCTTTTATGTGCTTTGAAATAGTAGAAGTAGAGATTTGAGAGTCAACATAGAAAAAAAAGATGGGTTTGTGCGAGCAGTAAGTTGGCAGGAGCTTGTGATAGAGGAATTGAGTATGGTGGTCAAGAGTTGGGCTATGATTCTAATAGCAAGCCCCAAACATAATCTAAATGGGCTAGAGTTCGTTTGGTAATAAGATTGAAATTACGTTCTTTAAATTTTAAGTTTATTTTGCTCAACAAAATTTTTACATATATTTTTATTATTTTTATGTGGTGATTTTAAAAAATATTATTTTAATATATTTTTAAATAAAAAATATTTTAAACCACAATCGTTATTATAATTCTAAAAAGAACCTGAAACATCTGCGATTTTACTAGGAGATTTGAGATTCAAAGCATGAAAGGATGGAAAGGATATGAACAGCTATTTGCTTCTCGCATAGGCTAAACTCTTTCGAACTCTTAGAAAACAAAAATAGAAAAACAAGTTCACTTAACTTTGCGGCTTGTAATCAAGTTTAATTGGATATATTGCTTGAAGTTAGTCATGCATGACGATGACAAACGCGCACGCACACACTATATATTTGAAGTCGATCCATGCCATCTATCTTTTTCCCGAAATATGTGGTAAAATGCTACAAGAAAATAACAAGCAAATCACAGAAATCCCATAAAGAACCCTCACCCAACAAATGTCCGATAGAGATCCCATTAATTTAAAGAAAATTGCTTCACTTTCCATGGGTTTTCCCTTTTTTTGTATTTCTCCTTGTCTTTATTACTATATAGAAAGCGATAGATAAACTAAAGAAGGTTGCTAGTCTTTGTCATCTATATATATATATATAGAGAGAGAGAGAGAGAGTATATATATATAGATGACAAAGATTAGCAACCTTCTTTGTTTATCTATCGCTTTTTGATATATATCAACTTACTTTCCTGCCTGTGGTTAGATAAAAAGTCCTTTTAATTTTAATTTATATATATATATATTTTAATATGGGAAACATTATGATCATCATCTTGGATGCTTAGGGTCACATGTCCATCAAGGAAGGTCAAGTCAATAACTATCATGGAGTATAGCTAAATAATTGTTGCCATCATATTTTTATTCTTTATATTCTAAAAATTCTGCTATAACATGCTGCTCTTCGATTACCGCCCACAATTTTGAAGTATGGCCAAGCGTCATGCCCACGAAATAACACCTGATAAATACATGTTTTTTTTTATTTTGTTCTCTTCGGTTAATGAGATAGACAACATGTTTATTTTATAAAATAGATGACGCAAACTCCTTAAATTTTAGTCAGTTCAATGTCTGAAAAATAAAAAAAATTTATATTTTTTTTAAAAAATCTATCTTCAACTCAAAACACTTACAAAATATCTTAAAAATTTTGTTAAACAATTCATAACCTTTAAAAACATAAAAAATAGTCTCAAAACTCAAAATCAATTTCAAATAAAAATTTTCCCGAGTTCAGATATGTTTTTTAGACACTTTCAAAATAAAAAAACACCTCTAATTTGAACTCATCTCATCATATGAAACTATTTGGCACAAAAATTAATTGTTTTGATGGCTAAAATTATCGTAATGATATCTTTCTCTCTCTACACCGAAATCTAGTGAACTCTCTTTTCTTTATCCTAAAAAAAGACTAAAAAATAAAAAAAATAAAATTTGATATTTAAATTGAATCATCTAAAATTAAAAGGACTAGTCACTCACCTAATAAATAAAAAAAAATAGAAGACTAACATGAGCTCTTCAAATAAATTTTAAAGTTATCACTTATTTTATTTATTTTTTTACTTTAGTTTTTTATCTTTCAATTCAATACTGCTTAAAATAATATAGTTGAATGTTAATTTGAGCTTAATTATGTAAAATAAAAATTCAAGAACTACATAAATATTTTTTTAAAAAAAAACTACTACTCCAATCTATATTGATACGGGAAAGAGTGAGCAATAATATCGCTTAGTTTCTTCTAATGTCATAGCCATTACTATTCTTCCTTTTTGTCTCCATCATTGAGTTTGAAAATAAATTTTGAATAGGCAAAAAACATTCACATTATTCAAGTCAACAAGTTCATCATCGATAACATTATCTTCATATATATATATTTCTTTGAATGATACATCAACTCATGATTTATTAATTATTATCCTTTAAACCTCTATTATTTGAAATAATATTATTATGAAAACTATGATTATGATATTTCTTTTCTATTCAGAGCATTTACTCCTTATTCGTTGTTACATTAAAGTAGCAAATCATTGAAGTTTGACTTGGAGTTTGATTCACAACACATAATTGCTCACTCATGATGTTTTAAAGATTGCAAGCATATAATAAGTTTAACATAAAATTCATTTATTGACCAATCAAAGTTGTTTATTGACGGTGATTACTTTGGTAAGAGGTTTATAATAACAATAGAAGTGTTGTTGATATATATCAAACTTATAAAGATTAAAATTATGATGGGTTTGGGGAGGTGTGTTTATATAGGAAATAAATAAGGTAAATATTATTGATTGTTTTCTAATAAT
>Ga0325410_1003885_pt1 | contig 16823 bp, 17 predicted proteins | sample PopdelMetagenome_16_FD_206182 | JGI IMG/M metagenome (GOLD analysis project Ga0325410, IMG submission 206182) | Populus deltoides microbial communities from Bellville, Georgia, United States - Xylem-PdIQD-R3 | ecosystem: Host-associated > Plants > Phyllosphere > Stem > Wood/Secondary xylem...
TATTGCTAGTAATTAGACTAGGCTCTTCTACTAGAGTGAAGATGCCTTCTTTTTTCACAAAGTTATATGGAGAAACTAAAGAAAACTTGTTCTTTAACCTGAAATTGTTATAGATTATTTGAGAATTTTATTGATATTAATGTGCTGAACAATAATGATTAAATTAATTTACTAGAGTTAGTTTAATATTAAGTTAATTAGTTTGTGATATGCGTTGTAGTGTCAAAGTGGTAGGCATGTATTGTGATGTTCTACCTAATATATAAGCTAGAGAAGATGTAGAGTCAGAAGAGGAGAGTGTGCTGCAAATGCAATTAGATATGAATGAGACAAGTAGTGGTTTTTGAAGTCTCTTCCTTGTGTGTGATTTTTCTGCCTACAATTAATTGCAGAGCTGATTTGCTACTTAAAAGTGAGGTATGTGGGTGTTTTTAGTTGTAGTATTCAACCCAACTACAACCCAACAAAGTGGTAGTGGAGCTGAGGTTTAAAAGGGCGAAGTTTTGTCCAAGTTCAAAGAGCGAAGAAGATGTCGAAAGAAGGTAGTGCAAATTGTAGTTCAAGGGAGAAATTATGAGTTTTGGAGCATAAAGATGAAGACTTTACTCACCTCTCTTGCCTTATGAGATATGGTGGAGATAACATTTGAAGAACCTGAAAATGTGGACAATCTATCTACAGCAAAACTCAAAGATCTGAAAGCAAAGAAGAGTAGAGATGCTGAAGCCCTTAGCTTGATTCAAAGAGAAGTTGTTAATCCTATATTTCCAAGGATCATGAGAGCTACAAATGCAATGCAATCATGGAAGACTTCGCAAAAAGAATACGAAGGTGACATGAAGGTAAGGGCTCTCAACTTACAAAATCTTAGAAAAGAGTTAGAAAATATAAAAATAGAGAAAAATGAAGTAGCAGATGAGTTTTCTGACAGGATTATTAAGGTTTTGAATCAAATGAAAAGTTGCGGTGAGAAATTAATGATAAAAGAGTAGTAGAGAAAATGTTGATTAGCCTTCCAAAGATGTTTGATCCTATTGTGGCTGTTTTAGAAGAAATAAAAGATTAGTCGATGGCTTCTCTGAAGTCTTATGAGAAGAGGTTAGTGAAGAGTCAGTAGACAGTGCTTTTCAGTCAAAGCTCAGTTTTGGGAAACAAAGCCACGAAAAGGAATATACAAGTGATGAGAGAAGAGGAGTTACAAGTGGAGGATATAGTAGAGGAAGAGGCAGAAATCAAAGGGGAAGAGGAAGAAGTGATTTTGATAGAATTGAGAAGCTACAACCGTCACAGCAACATATTAAATAAAATGTCTTGTCTCTTTCAATTAAAAATATACTAAATCTAATCAGTTTTTTACTGTAGCAATCCGCGATAAAAGACTAAATTGTTTTTTATTATTAATTTTTTTGTTTTTTAAGTTTTTTTTTATGCCTTTAGCTTTTTTTTTGTTTTTCTTCTTTTAATAAATTTTGTTTTATTTAATTTAGTTTAAGCTATTTTTTTTCAATTTTTTTTTATGCCTTTAGGTTTTTTTTTCTTTCTTTATTTTTTTTCTTTTAATAAATTTTGTTTTGTTTAATTTAGTTTATTAATGTTAATATTTTTTTAATTTAGTTATCAGATTTTTATGACATTGATCCCGGGTTTAACAGGTTAACTTGGTTTCACGAGTTAACCCAGATTTTTTTTCTTTTTAATTAATTTTTTTCATTTACTTTAGTTTGTTAATGTTAAATTTCTTTCTATTTAGTTATCAGACTTTCATAGCACATATCTCAGGTTTCACGGGTTAACTTGGTTTCACGGGTTAACCCAGTTAATTCTGGATTAACCCGTCCATTTTTTTTATTTTTTTATTTTGTTAATGTTAAATTTTTTTTATTTAGTTATCAGACTTTCATAACAAGGATCCTAGGTTTAACAGGTTAATCTGGTTTGACGAGTTAACCTGGAGTTTTTTTTCTTTTTAATTAATTTTTTTCGTTCACTTTAGTTTGTTAATGTTAAATTTCTTTCTATTTAGTTATCAGACTTTCATGACACATATCTCAGGTCTGACGGGTTAACCTGGTTTTACGGGTAACCCAGTTAATTCTGGGTTAACCCGTCCATTTTTATTTGTTTTTTTTTCTTTTGTTAATGTTAAATTTTTTTTATTTAGTTATCAGACTTTTATGACATAGATCCCGGGTTTAACGGGTTAACCTGGTTTGACAAGGTAACCCGAAGTTTTTTTTCTTTTTAATTAATTTTTTTGTTTAATTTAGTTTGTTAATGTTAAATTTATTTCTATTTAATTATCAAACTTTCATGACACATATCCCGGGTTTGACTGGTTAACCTGGTTTCACGGGTTAACTGAGTTAATTCTTGGTTAACCCATCAACTTTTTTTCTCTATTTAGTTATCAAACTTTCATGACATGAATCCCAAGTTTGATGGGTTAACCTGGTTTGAAGGGTTAATCCAGTTAATTCAGATTTTTTTTCTTTTTCTTCATTAATTTTTTTCTTCATGTTGGGTTTTTTTCTTTGCTTTTTTCTTTTTAATTATCATATTTTTATGACACGATTTTGCAGTCAAACCCACATCCAAGGCTCTTGGATCTGGTGTTGTAGTCAGACTCACTTAAACTTGAGTCAGGTAAGTTTAATATTATTATTAATATTATAAATATTACTCTTGGGTCAAGCGTTGCAGTTAGACCCAAGGCTTTTGGGTATATCTTTGCAGAAAGACTTAACACTCTTAAATCTTAGCCTTTTTTATATTTTTTATGCAAGAAAAAAAAAATTAACCCGTGGGTATGTCTTTGTTTTTTTCCCTTTTCTTTTCCTTTTTAAGCATTTTATTGTGGACTGCACAATGCAGTTCACAGTGAAAAAGCTGATGTCCTTAGTTTTTTCTGACTTTTTTTTTAATTATTTTTTTTAATTTACTTTCTTAATATTAAATTTTTTATACTGAATTATCAGACTTTTATGATACGGATCCCAGGTTTGACGGGTTAGCCCAGTTAATTCTGGGGTAACCCGTCAATTTTTTTTTCTATTTAGTTATCAAACTTTCACGACACAAATCCAATGTTTGACATGTTAACCTGGTTTAAAGAGTTAACCCAGTTAATAGATTTTTTTTCTTTTTCTTCATTAGTTATTTTCTTCATGTTGGTTTTTTTTTCTATGTTTTTTTCTTTTTACTTAATCTATTTAATTATCATACTTTTATGATACGACCTTGCAGCCAGACCCACATCCAAGGTTATTGGGTCTGGTATTGCAGCCAAACCCACTTAAACTTGGGTCATGCAAGTTTAATATTATTATTAATATTATAAATATTACTCTTGGATCAGACGTTGTAGCCAAACCTAAGACTCTTGGGTATAGTTTTGCAGAAAGACCTAACACTTTTAAATCTTAGCTTTTTTTGATATTTTTTTTACAAAAATAAATTGACCCGCGACATTGCGGGGGTTATCTAACTAGTTAATACTAAGCCACCAGACGTCTCTCTTCTTCAAACGTCACAACTACGTTTTACACTTGAAAAAAGCTTGAAACTGAATCCTATAGACCTTACAAGGTCTTGCAAAGAGAGGGGGCAGTGGCCTATATGCTTCAACTACCTGAAAGAGCCTCTATCCTTCTTGTATTTCTTGTATCACTGCTTAAAGGGAAGGTAGGGAACAATGTTGTAACAGCCTCGATAATGCCATTAACAGATGAAGGTGAAGGTGGAAGAGTCAAGCTGTTCTGGAAAAAAAGTTAATGAAGAAGGGGAAGCAAGAAATCTACTGCACTTGATGCCTACAAGGGCTAAACTAAACTAAACATTGATCATCAAATCTCTATTACTATTTTCTGGAAGTTGTTTAAATTTCCAAATATTATGACTGTTTATGCCTCTTGTCTTACTGAATCAGTCACAACGTACCAGTTACCATTTTTATCAGGCCCTGAAGCAAACGGAAGCTGTTTTGCTAAAAAAAAACAAAGTAGAGCTTCCGAAGCTTAAACTACAAGCAATCTAGCAACTTTCCAGTAGGAGAAGCAGCTTTGATCTTGCAAAATCATGGCATTCCCAAGTATCTCCAGCTGATTCGATTGAGACATGAACCTCAATTACTGCTAACCTGGTAATATATATTTTTATTAGCTATCACCTCAAATTGAGTTTTCATTTTTTGCCACAAATAGTCGATGAACCCTGTTAGATAGAAGTCCAGTGCACTACCCCTCTTCTATATTTATTTCAAACTCGTATTGTTGCAAAATGAAAGACAAAAAAAGAACGTACTCGAAAACTTTTACAGATTGCCAACTGGATACTTCCATCTATACAATACTGCCTGATTGCTTATTGCACATAGCAAGATCAACTACCCAAATACAACGAGGGAAAAATAAAAAAACAACTAACAGAAAAGAGAGGCTATAAATCCTGTCATTGATATTGTTTGTATGATTTTGTTGAATCTAATTCAATCAAGTTCCAGCACCACTTTACCAGGGATTTTCTTCTTGTCTTTAGCCTCATGAGCCTCTCTTGCTTGTGTGATGGGAAATGTTTTCTCCACCGGTATTTTCATTTTTCCAGCTTCAGATAGCCGGTGGATCTCATCCAAACCATCTGAATCAGCTCTCATGTAAGTCCACCAATATTCTGAAAATGTGGATATTGGTTCAGTTAATTTACACATTTAACAGAGAGGTATAACATTGTGGAAGATAATATCTGTCGTCTACCAACTAATCTCCTGAGAAGATGACATTTTTTTACCTATTCCATGTGAGTATCGGTATTGAATCTGTTTTTTCAGTAAAATAGCTGTAGCGATAGGAAGCCCGGCAACTAGTCCATACCTATCAGTCAAGGATGCTGCCTCGCCCTGAAACACAGGAGATAAGATCCTTGAATGTTATTGTCAAAGAATTTAGGAAAGTAGCTTCTGATTTCTCCTCTGAAGATATCCAATAACAAGCTTCCATATTACCTGAAGTGTCATATAGTGTCCACCTCTCTTCAAAAACTTGATGCCGATTCTTTCTGTCTCTGGCACACCAATGGTGTCCAAGACAGCATCAAACTTCCCCTTAATTGCTAGTTCAATGTCCTGCACATCAAACATGCTAGCTCACTGATGAAAACATTACTATGGGTCTCTCAACTCTATAATATGTACAAGAAAGAAAATCAGCATGATTCAGCTGGAAACATAATTAATTACCCATGTAATTAACTAAATTAAAAATAGGCTTGACATATGTATTTCATTTTAATTAGCTGGTGGTATGGGGCAAAAATAATATATCATTACCTCAGCAGTATAATCAACAGCCTGCTCAGCACCTGCTTCCCGCACTCGATCTATGCTTTGACCACCACAAGTAGTTGTAACATGACACCTTGCAGCTGCTGCTAGCTGAATTGCAGCCAAACCTACTGCTCCACCACCACCCACTACTAAAATCCTTTGCCTGTGAAATAATTACATTGAAGTTGCTAAAGAAGTCATACATATTAGCAATTTACTAAAAATACGGTAGCTTTCACATTGGATTTCATTTTTTTTTCAACAAAAAAAGCTTTAAGAATTGATTATTTGAAAATCAAATATTCAAACATCATATATACAGCCATCTACAGGTTGATTGCATGGACAGTCTCTCAACAAGTGGCTGATTTTGAAATGACTTAACTACAAAACCATTTAAGATGGCCTTTTAAATCTTAATGTGTGCTCACCATTAAATTTGTCAACTTTTGCTCATGGGCATGAAACAACAGATGACAAGTGTCACTACTTTGCTGATGATGTCAAGAAAAGTCTGAACTCAAGAGAAAGGCCGCGTTAAAATTGTGAGAAAAGTTGGGGTACCACATTATAAGGTTTGACACTCAATAGAACAATTTAAATTTAGACAGAAATCAAGGACCGACACTAAAATTAACCCAAAGACTATTTCAAAAGCAAGAAAAAAAATATGTCAAACTCTCATGAAAAGATGATATAAAAAAACAAAATAAAAAGCAATAAACTGATCCTTATGAAGTTCATTTAAACAGTAGATCCTTACCCCTCAGTTATCCTAGCAGTACTTTTTAGAGCACGCCATGCAGTTAGCGCAGCAAAAGGAATGGCACTTGCTTCCTGCAGGAGAACACAAAAATTTAAGCAAAATCTACATTTAAAAAAATAAATAAATAACAGATGACAATTTTTGGTTGTATCTATCAGTAAATATGTGTGTAAGCACACACAGACAGGCATAAATACAGATATGTTAAAGAATAGGCAGTGATCAAATTGTTGATCCCGCTACCCCAACTAATGACTTCTATATATATTATACATCTGTACTCATAAATCTCTACTTAAACATATATCTCAATACATTTTAGAGCATGTGATGGAGAATAAATGCAAGGTTTGCATTATAATTATATCATAGAAAAGTTAGAAACTATGTTTCTTTCTCTCCCTCATCTCTTTCCCTGTTTTACTCTCCTCCCTAATTCCTTTCTATTATTCTGCTTTCCCTCTCTTCTGTCTTCTGTTCTACATCAGCATGTGCATGGTGCAAGCTCATGTGTGTATGAATGCTCGCAAGTTTGGTTGTTTAAGACTCTTGGCAATGCTCAAAGTGATCTAGAATTAAATCCTAGTCACATATAGGACTAAAAAGATTAAACGAGGAGAAAAGCTACCCTTAATGTAGCCCAAAATTTGATGGACCTCCCAAAAAATAAAAATACACACCCGTGTGTGAATGCATGTTTGTACAAATATTATGTTTGGCTAAAACAACATGTGGATCACAAATCATGCTCAATTATGCATTGGGAGTCACAAATCACTCAGCAGTTGCCAGACATTTTGTGCCAACCAGAAATGCAAAAAGAAAAGACATAATTCTATGCCTAAAAATACCCAACTATGAAGCACCTACCACATGCGTAAGTGATGGTGGTTTTGGAGCAAGTTCATCTTCCGCCAGAACTGCATAGTCAGTATAAGTACCCCTCACAGCAGTTGGATGCAACGCACCAAAAACTTCTTCTCCAACACTGAATGACCGCACAGAATTTCCAACAGCTGCAACCTCACCACTAATATCACGACCCAAAATGAGAGGGAGAAGTGGTTCAAATATGGAACGGCCATAACCTGATCGCATCTGAAAGCATTAACATTTTTAAACATTCAATACCCATCATTCTTCTGCATGTCCAGACATATTTACGCATTTCACGGATATAAGATATATGTTGAGCATGTACAAGCATAGGGTTTTAACCTGTATGGGAGTGCAAATATTTAGTAAATTAGTTTGAAAATGAATACTTGGTATCTTTCACTCTTGGATGGTATTTTTCTGATGCTCCATAGAATCCACTTAATCCATCATCTTAAGATCCACTATACAAGTCCGAACAAAGTTCTCCTAAATGAACTCAATCCCGTAGCTTGTGTTTCCGATCACAGCAGCCTTTCACTATGCAACTGCTGCGTTTATTACAGAGCAGCTGATGAAATGACTCGAGGGCTCACATTTTCCTTATGACGTGGATTGAAAGATCCATGAGACTAAATGCTTGGACCATTTGTTTCTTTAATCCTATTTAATAGAGTATTTCCTTAAGGATTCAATACACATAAGAAGAGGATCTTGATTATTCTCTAGAAAACATCTATGATCTATTGACGTATCGACAGGAGAAATATTATCTTTGATAACTTGGACACTTAATACCAAAGAGTTTGCAACAAATGCTATAATTAGTTATTATTTGACCTAATTAAGTTAAGAACATCACCAAGTTTTTATCCATCAGAAATAAAAAAAAAAAGAATCCCACATTACATAACAAGGAGTTTACCAAACATCAATCTCCACCATCTATGATCATATTCGGTGAAATAACAGGGAACCCCAATATTTCTTGTATGATTATTTGAATTTCTCCGCACAAAGAAGTCCCAAATATCCAAATCTCTCCATCTTTCCAATGGGCTTTAAATTAAAGAAAGAAAGAAACAGCTAAAACAATAACTCACTCTAGTATCAAGTGGATTGATTGAAACAGCTCGTGCTCGAACTAGGACCTCGTTGGGTTTGAGCTGGGGGACCTCAACATCAGACCGGAGCTGTAGCATCTCGGGTCCACCGAACCGGGGGAGAACAACAGCCCTGCAACTGGTGGCAATGAATCTAACAAAACCAGACTTGAAGAATTCATAGTCACAAGTCTTGAAGGTGTGGCTTCTTCTTGACAAGACTCTTTGCATTTTCTTGGTTCTAGCGCATCAGTTCAGATTCAAGGAGGCGTAAGCTAGCGGAAAGGAATGGAATGGAATATATAGGGTAGGAGAGAGACTGAGCCTGAGCAAGAGCCAGGGTCAGGGACGTGGCTCTGTTTGCATCCGCAGACTGCATTTTGTTTAGCTCTCTCTACAACTCGTGCTTGCTTTTGTTTTCAATTTTTGGGCCCTAACCGAAACCTGCCTTCCTCCTTTGTTGGGTTGGACCTTTATGCATGCTGCTGCTGGCATGGCAACCCAATTTGTCATTTTCATTACAAATTTTAATTGCTCGGGAAGACGCTTTTTTCCCAAAAGAGAGTAAGGTTAATTACTCGAGGCAAAGAGCAAATGGAACTCCAAAGTGCTTGGTGAAAGAAAAGATGTATACTTGTTAATAAAGGCCCAGGAAGTTCATAAAATTAGACTCAGATTCCTAATATTTGGTTGCGATTCTTGTACATGGACCGGAATAAACTTTACTGTATCATTACTAGTGGATCATGTCCCCTCTCCAATTGTGGGGAAAGGTAGCTGCTCATCATGAAACAGAGCAGCAATCAAGGTACATCAAACTACAATTTAATTCCCTGCATGTTCTCTCCAGAGCCACCAGGGCCGCTACTCGTAGCCATTCCACTCGCCAACACAGCAGCGGTAGCCGTAACGCTGGGAAGCACAGCAGTGGAGATGAAACTAGGATTTCCAGAATCAAAAGCACTGACGGTTGCAGCCTCTTTTGGCTCCGCAATTATTGTTTTGGCAGGTTGAGAAACATTGGCTTGGGAAACTGGAGCTGCTACACCTGTGTTATGTTGCTGCTGCAGCATTGTTTCTGTGGCAGAAGCAGCAACCCTCAGGGTACTTGCTATGGAGGGATCTACACTCGTTTTCTGCTGGTCAGTAGCTGCTGAGTCATTTGAAGCATGAAGTTGTAGCAGCCTATAATCAGTTTCAGGCCTCCGACAAATCTTCCTTAGCGGCACAATTTCCTGAGGAACACAAGATTGAAAACTAGATTAACATCATGGAATCCAAAGAGCAGCTGGGTGATGAACTCAATTGCGCAAAATGAAGTAACTCAGTTGTATCTTCAGCATTGTTCCAAGAGAGAGATGCGGATACATGCATGTGATAAATATGCTCATGAGTAAGACATCACGCTCTAAATCAAACTACATTTATATCAAAGATGTTGAAAACATTAATTCCTTCTTCATTGAAATTAACAATGGAAAAAAAAAAATTCTGTAAATCATGATATTACTCACCTTAAACGAGCCATAATCAAGAGGAAATTTCAATTTGCACACTCAAAAGAAAAAACTGCATTTCTTGCACAAATGCCAGAAGAGTATGCAAAAAGAGACTTACAATTTACATGCTTCCATGAGTAGCAAACATATACTCAAAACTTGAGTTTCTGTAATGAAATTGATTTCAACGAGATAATTAAAGAGGAACTTTAGCCAACACTGTTTTTCCCAGCACGAGAATAGGCAAAATCTGTTCCTCTGACTTCAGCTTATGTGAGATCAAGCACATGCATCGATCTAGTTTTAACAGTTAAAACCTGCTGTTACACTTTTCTTATCTTGAGGAAGTCTATCGAGTAGAGGGATTAAAAAATAAAGAATGGTAATTTAACATCTTCCACTTGAATACTGAGAAACAGAAGAAAAGGAGTTCTATATTTGGATGAAAATGGTCCTATTTATTACCCAAAAGATGAACAAAACAATTTTGTACAACACGGGTTATATATTGAAATGGGCTTTCCATTGGGCTTTGTACATCAGAAACAGGAAAGATGCATTTCAAAATTGAAAAGAAAGAAACATAAATATACCTCAGATTGGTCATGATCATAACGCACCAAAAATCTACAACGGCAACCTCTTACATCATGTCTTCGTCTTTGTGCATCAAGAACATGAGCATCAAAATACAGAGCCTGATCTTTGCCTTCCTGAGAATTTGAGAGCATTTTAGAAAGATGCTCCTAATAGTTTCACCAAAGAATGGTTTAATTGATCATTTGTTTTCATTCACAAGTAGATGCTCCCACCTGAAAACAGAGTATGAGGTCTCCAGGAAGAACTGCAACACATTCCGATGCTTCACAAGGGAGAGAACGCTGCCTGACATGCTTGCAAACATTAAGCCACTCATCTTCATCAGGTCCAAAACCAGCAAACCGAACCAATACTTCCTGAAATGGCCAGAAATAGTAGAACATGATGTTAGTGAAAGAAGGTTGGCAAAGTAACACAAAAAAAAGGCACAATTGTTCCCATGTGGCAAACAGCTAAGAAAACTCAATGTTGACAAAATATTGAGCAAAGCTATTGGTAATTATTGAATTATCTTAAGGAATAGGGTCATAAGAACCAGAGTCACCAATCCCAACATAAAGTTCATGGGCAATCAACTCAAATATTAGCTTTGGCAAAAATTTGAATGTGATTATTCCTTCTAAGCCCTAGTGACAAGATGGAAAACTCAGTCCCTATGCCATGAAATCAAATCTTTTAACACAATGAACAATTTAGTAATGAAATACAGATATTGGTTCACATATACTTAGCTCTGAACAATCTCACGGAATTTTATTCAGAGAACAAAAATGGAAGATAAGTTATTTAGTTGATGATAAAAGGATGCAATTGATGCATGAATGAGAAAGGTGAATGAAAATTACAGAAGCATTAAACTCAGCATGCAACTAAAATATATCCCAAGTAGTTTATGTTAATCATTGCATGACTACATGCAGTAAGAATGAGTTGATATATTACCGGATCCCCCTTGTCCAAGTATCTATGGGATTGGAAGGTTCCTACATCATACCTGGCAAAGAAGGTAACAAAATAGAAGTGAATCAAGTAATCCCTAAACCAAGTAAGGAAAAAATTGAAGTGAATCAAGTAATCCCTAAACCAAGTAAGGAAAAATTTAAGTATCAAATAGAACAGGAAGAAGCATTAAAATCTCAACCACTTGAATCCTCAACTGGAAGAGCATTAAATTCTCACCATGCACCATCTCTACCAGATTTGGCTTCAAATTCCATATAAGAGTTTTCTGAAGTTGCCCTTCTGGCACCAGCAGCTGTTAAAAAATGAGGGCCAAATAAATCTACAAACTGGATGTAGGCATTTAAAAAAAATGATCTGCAATATCTAGAGGTGTTAACAACAAGTTGCATAGTTTCTTCAGCTTTAATATGGAGATGATGTTTAATGATGCTTCTTAATGACTAATCAGGACAGTCAAGGAACATTTAAATCACCAGTTTGGGAAACTTTGCCAACCAAGCAGGTATCAGGAGATGCAAGGAAACAAAATTGATTATATGAGAAATGATTATGACACAGCACTTAATTTTTAACATCTTTGTTTTTCTAGAACAGGTCAAGAAAAGAAGGATGAAGCTTTTAACAGGTAAGATGCAATTATGTCCACCAGTGAAAAAGAGAAAAGAGTTTATCCTACTTAGTTTTTCAGTAGCAACTATGCAATTATTTTCCTCACTAAACTGTACTGCATAAACTCCATTTTCTGTTTCTTTTTGGTACCTTAAGCAAACACTTCATAAGGTAATGCAAAATGCCAAAAACTAACCAAAAGTGTGACCATATGATACAACCTCCTCCCCTAAACATATCCTCAACCACCTAAATCCCCCCTCATGACTAAAGGCCATCTTAAACTAGAAGTATATGATGATTTCACACTGCATCATAGAATTCTATAGAAAAATGCCCATTATTAAAAACAAAATGGAAATTACATAGCTAATTTTTTTTTTTAATCTAGATTGGGAACATTTTCAAAGAGTAGTCCTTTCTTCTCTTCATTTTCATACCTACAGACACTTCTAGCAGCTGAAAGAGGAATTGGGAAATGAAGAAGACAGAAGATACGAGAAGAAATTGAGAGACATGAAAGAAGAGAACAAAAATCAGATGTGTGAAAAGGGACATCTCAGAACAGCACAGACAAGGAAGAAATTAGAGAATTATAAGTTCCAAACTTGAACATGAGAAATTATCCCCAAGAGAATGCTATAAAACATTTTGATGACTGGAGATGACCCAAATTTACCCAATTTTCAGGAAAAGAGCCATGCATTCACACAGCTAATTACTTCTGAAGCTCCATCACTTTAATTCAACAATGATTTTGAAATCGGGAGAATTTCAAAGGGATGTAAACTTTGAAGCCTGAATGTGGCTTACGCTACACAGATCAGATTATAAGCAATCTAAGCATGACTCTACACGTACAGCACAGTACCATTTCAGGTTCATCTGGAAAATATAAAATGGCATTTGATTAGTTTGAATTTTATTTTTCCAAGTTTTGGTTTTGGCAGAAATATTTGTATAATAAAAAATAAAGGGGTTTCATTGAAGAGTTCCGATGACTTGTGTCTTGAGCTTTGATTAAAGATACCCCCCTCCCCCTCCCTCTCCCCTATATTTTTGAGAAATGAGGTACTTCCACATCAGATTGTGAATATGTCAGAATAGATGATACAGGGCTGTTGGACTTGGAGTTCTGTTGCTAGTTTGTTGATTGTCTTCATGTTATGTGGAGATTTATGCACTATTTGGGGTCATGTGTGCCCATGAATTGGAAAATATCATCAGTTAATAATGCTTGAGATTAGAGAGGTCCTTAGCTTACAACTAAGAAAAGATAGCAAGTGAACTGTGGTCAGATGTGTCAGATGGTAAGTCTGCTGCTAAATGATTTTTCTGATTTTGGAATCTTCTACTTGAGACCTTGCAGAAGATGGTTGTCGTTCCTTTCATACAAGAGAGCATTAAACAAACATCAAGGCATTATACCAAACAAAGAGTAAACAAAGACATGTTGGAGGGACAACAGGATGGATGAATAACCAATCATTTCCATTGATGAACAAGCTATAGGAAGACCCTGCTTTCAGCTTGAGCAACATGGAGCATGGGAAAGAACCTAAAAACAGCGATGAGTAAAACCATTTCCCGCAGATACAATCAAAATGTTTGTAAATAGACTAAAAAACACTTACACAAGCACATGGGGTGTGTGTGCGTGCCAGACCATTCACTTGGATGTGATTCTTAATCGTATGCAATACTCATCAACAGTGAAACCAAACACAGCAACGCTAAAATTTTAGTAATTTAAGAGACTACTTAATCAAACCAGGTGACATCTTGAATTCAAAGTTGAGAAGTGCCAAAGAAATGACCTAATAGGTAAGCAAAAATGCTAAAAAAGGAAAAAGTCCTCGACACTTTGGAATTCATTCTACCTGAAGAAGCAGATGTAGTGGCTGGCACAGCATCAGGTATAGGAGCAGCTACTTGTTGAGGCACACTCCTTGCAGCAGCTGAATCATCGCGAGGCATAGGTGTTATATTTAACTTCATCGGGGCCTTATTTGATTTTGCCCTTATTGCATACCGTCTATTTTGGAACCAATTCCAAACCTATAAATAGTATTCCTATTAAGATATGAGTCTTGAAATAACCCTAATCATGCATGAAAGAAATGCACTCAAGGTGTCTTACTTGTTTCATTTGCACTTGAATCTTCCCTTTTCGCTCTGAAGACTCACTACAAAGAGAGATGAACACCTCACAATTTTAATCCCCGCACTATAACGAGAAGTTTAAATATCATAAGGTCTTGGAAGAAAACACACTCACCTGAACTTCTCTGCAAGAGATACAAGAACCTCACGAGCTGGCATCATGTTATGGTGTTCTTGCAAAATAGCATCCATCTCCGTGACCTTGAAAAGTGGGTACAGAACAAAACATTACTCAAAATACCATAAAAGGAAAAGGTTTTATACGTTCAATTCATCTGCTAAAAGGAAAAAAAAAAAAAAAAAAGCCCGGGGAACGGGGGGGATTAGCCTGTCTTCTTTGCAGCCAAGAATATCCATCTGAAGCCTAGAGTTCCAAAACATGATCAATCCCAATGCAACACACACTTGGATCAGTAAAATAGTATCCCAAGATTTTATTTCAGTAGACAAAAAAAAATTGAATGACATCAAAATGTAAGCTCTTATCAATTTATGCGACATGCTTTGATTGTTTATATAGAACGAAAGAGAACCTCAACCTCCCCAAATCCGCAAAAAATTTACTTGAAAAAAAAGAATTCCAGACATGTGAAAAATTAGATGAAATATAATTAGTTAAAATTAAACATTAACGGAATTAGATAACAATACAGAACAACACAACATCATATATTGTAAAAAAAAATCAAGGCACTAATTGAAACCCAGAAAAATCAAGCACATAAATCCAGAGATAAAGCCAGCCCACTTTGTATTTCCAACTTTAAATACAACCCACATCAAGAAAAAAAAACAAAAGAAAAAATATTGACAATGACAGAAAAGATAGCATACCTCATATTGCATGAAGCGAAAGGAAGGACCGCCATTACTGGGAGGACGACCCATCACTTCTACTACTCTCTTCTTTTGCAACTAACAATTCATTTTCGAATCAGACACGCGCTCTTTCAACAATCAAACTCTGTTTGTTACGGTTAATGTTTGTTTTTTTTCTTTTAAGGAAAAAAATAAAACAAGGGAAACTAAAAGGACAGAATCCTTCAAATAAAAAAAGAACAACAACAAAGAAAGAAAGAAAAGCAGAGGCCACCTCATGTGTGCGACAGGGAGGTGGCATGTTTGGATTTGGCTTTAACGTAGCTTACTTTTAAATTATTTTTTATTTTTAAAAATATTAAAATAATATTTTTTTATTTTTAAATTTTTTTAATATTAAAATAATTAAAAAACATTAAAAAATAATAATTTTTAATTAAAAAATTAAAAATATTGCATAGAGCCAAAAATATATTATTATAAAAAAAAATCAGTCTTATATTGTGAATAATAAACTTTATTATTTTAAAAGTAGATGTTTTTTTTAACGTGTTTTAATCAAAAATATATTAAAATTATATATTTTTTTAATATTAACACTTTAAAATTATATAAAAAAATATCTAAGATATTAAATTAAAACTTTTACAAAAAAAGTAAAACTTTAAAAATAAATTTAACAGGATTATCAAACACACTCTTTAATTCTTCCACCTAACTAATAATCAATTTCTAATATATTAAACTACATTACTAAATACACTCTTAACATGCTAGCAAATGTTATTAAATTTGATCATGTTATTTTTTAATTCGGATGTTAATTTGAGCAAGAGACACATCGGTTGATTTAATAGAAAAATCAATTTGAAAAAGTTAAGGCTTCTAATAAGATATTTTTTCAAAAGAAAAAAAAACCATTTATCTCTCTCTTCTTATCCTCCTCCCAACTCACCAACGATAGAAACGACGATAGATGCACATCACATTTTTTGATAAAACTGCTTTTAGTTTTTAGGGTTCTGGGAAGGGTTTAACCCAAGTCGAACAAAGCACATTTGGGGAAAAGTAATTCCCATCAAAACATTTGATGGAATCTAATTACATCTTATAAGAAGTTGATGAAGAATAGCAACATTAAATTAAAATTAAAATTCTACTGTATTGTTTTATATTGAAAAAACTAATTGCCCTCAATAATTCACTATACTAGATGTGTGAGGAGAAAAAAAATACTTTGGATTATAGTAATGTTTTCCTTTTTATCCTTTAAATTTTTCATACTCGGGTCATCCAACTTAAAATAAAAAATTACATTATGTTGACTAGAAATTAAGTTTTATAATTTTTTTATTTGTTTTTTATAAAATTATCACGGTATTAAATGTTGATACTTAATTTTGTAAAAAACAAATCTAATTACATTGCTTGTGAAACACTAAAAATACAAGGATTAAAATTGATAATGAGGCAAATATAAAAGCTTTAAAAAAATATATTCGTGGAGCACCTTCCAAAGATTTTGGCCTTCATTTTTTTTTCCTTTTTCATCCTTTTAGTTTGACACTTTTAAGTTTCAATTAGGGGTGTTCATGGTCCGGTTCGGTCCGATTTTAACATAAAAAATCAACCGAACTGGAAAATATTATTCCTTGTTAATATAACCCGAACCGAACTGAGAACCGGTTCAAACCGAACCGGTTTTGTTCGGTTCGAGTCGGTTTTTTAGCCTTAGAAACCAGAAAAAACGAAACAAATTAAATAAGAGAAAATTTGGCTGAATCACAATCACTGAACAAACTTGGTCGAATCACATTCAAAAAAATCGTTGTTGAAAACTTTGAATCCAAGCCCTTTGGTTGAGATCTGAAAGATCTCCCTTAGCTGAATCACAATCACTAGATCTATCCAAGCAAGCACAACTACATATTAACAAAGATTCCAATAGCATCCCACAAAGGCGCAAACTACTGGGACCTCGCTAGCACAACTGCATATTAATAAAACCAGAAACAAGGATTTTATCCAAGTTTTCTGCCATAAAGTAAAGCAGAGAGTAGAAAGGCAACAATATGAGAGAAAATGAGTTGCTTTAAGCCTTCCTTGTG
>Ga0325410_1003886_pt1 | contig 16822 bp, 6 predicted proteins | sample PopdelMetagenome_16_FD_206182 | JGI IMG/M metagenome (GOLD analysis project Ga0325410, IMG submission 206182) | Populus deltoides microbial communities from Bellville, Georgia, United States - Xylem-PdIQD-R3 | ecosystem: Host-associated > Plants > Phyllosphere > Stem > Wood/Secondary xylem...
ATAAGGATTTAATAATAATATTAAATAATTTTCAATAACTTAATTATTTTTTAAAGACGGCTTTTAGAATAATGCCAGATTGTAAACTAGTATTATTATAAGAAAAAGTAATAATTCTTAAAAAAAAATCTCATTATCTAAAATGATTTCTAACTAATTTCTTATGGTACAAACAAATAAAAAAATTATTTTCCATGAAATTCAATTTTCATTTTTTTTTCACATTTTCGGAAACAAATGAGTCCTTAATATAATCCTTACTCTTTTACTGCTGCATATTTAAACTTAAAAATCAAGACAGAATTATAAGCTCCTCCACTCCTCTCTCATTTCCACTCTCAAAACAGCCATGGAGATCGACAGCGAAGATAAAACCCTAGAAGAAGAACTAGACGACGAAGACAATAACAACAACGACAACGGAGACCAACTTCAGAACCCCAAACTCCGGTCAGACTCCGACTCCGATTCCGACTCAGAAGACGAATCGCAGCAAAATCAAGAGCTTAAAACCCTAGAAACTGAGCTCTCCAGTAACCCCGCCAATTATGACTCTCATGCTCAAGTAATTAACGCTAATCTCTCTTTCTTTCTGAGCTTCTATTTGTAAAGTAAATAAATTTATTGTATGCATTGGTGCTGCTTGCTTGCTGTTTTTTAGTACATAAAACTGTTGAGAAAAATGGGAGAGATAGATAAGCTTAAACAAGCAAGAGAAGCCATGAACACTGTGTTTCCACTAAGCCCTGACATGTGGCGTGATTGGGCTAAAGATGAAGCTTCTATTTCTGGGTAATATTTTTTTTTATTTTCAATGACTATTTTGTTATGCTTTATTGATTGTTGCTGGTGGTTGTTGAGTTGATTCATTGATTGATTTATTTTTTTCAGGCCAGAGGGTTTCGCGGGGGTTGAGAAGATTTATGACCGTGGAGTGTTTGATTATCTGGTGTGTTCTTGTTAAACTCTTTTAGTAATACTTTAGGGTGTCATTTTGTTTTTTAAATGTTTTCAGGACTTTTGGTGCTCTGATGCTCTACTACTATATATAGTGTGCATTCATAGAACGACTATTGTTTGATAATGGGAGAAACACATAGGATAATAGTTAAATTTTGAAAAAAAGGAATGCTATGCTCTCAGGAATCAGGACAATTATGTTGTTGTGTTGTTTGCAGATAATTTAGTTTTATAGAATTATCTATGATTTGTTTGGATATCCCTGCTTATTTTCATTAGCAAGCTTTTATAAGATAAATAGACCTTGCGTTTATTCAACTTATGTCATTTTTGTGTGGCTTTCTCAGCTAAAAGAAGAAAATATAAAAATAAATTCCAGTATTATTAATTTAAGAAAATTGAAGCTGATGGTTTCATGGTTATAATTTGTTGTGTGATTGTCTTTACATATTAACTAATGGCATGTGTTCTGAAGCTCGTTGCTTCAAAAGTTGAGGTAGTTGACTGTACCATTTTTCAATGCAGTCTGTTTCTCTTTGGTGTGACTATTTGAATTACATACAAGAACATGATCCTTCAGTGCGAGAATGTTCTCCTGATGGCATTTCAAAGGCCCGAAATCTCTTTGAGCGTGCTCTTACTGCTGCTGGTTTGCATGTTGCTGAAGGAAACAAAATTTGGGAATTGTACAGGGAATTTGAACAGGCGGTACTGCACACCATCAATGAGAATGACATTAAGGTTGGAATTAACTGTCTATATCCAGTTTCCAGTTTGTTTTGCTTGCATGTGATATCTAAAGTGCCCATATCCTTAGCTGCCAAAATTTTCATTGTATTCGCTGGATCTTTTTCTTTTCTTTTGTATAATTCATTATATGTCCTTTCTGTTTTGCTTAGTCTAAGAGCATAGATTTATTGTGTTTAAGTTGGACAACATTCATCTTGTTGCTTGGAATTGTGCATCGTAGATTTTTTTTTATTAACTTCCCTAAACAACTGTGATACATGGGAAAAAAGAAGAAAAAAAAGGTGCTGATTAGGCATGTCTTAACCCGCCTGAGCAAATTAATCCCCGTCAAGATTTTTGAGTAAACCCTTTGAACCTCTATTTTCTACTGCAACATGACCTGAGAAGCTGTTCTTGCGGCTAACTTGATAAATATGATCAAGCCTGATAAGAATTGCTTGTGAAAAGAGTTCGTTGATATGTCTTCTTGCTCCTTTCCTTGTTTGAATCAACCACTTCAACACAACATTCCTCTATCTTATTGGAGCTCTGAAGACCTAGTCAAGAACATGGTACAGGTCTGCATGAGATCACAAGAAAACTGCAAAGATTGGAATTAATTGATGGAACTTGATAGTTGATATAGCTGATGTATTTTCAACCCGATGATAGTGTTAATGCTTAACTCATGTTGCCTCATAGCATGAAAGAGCCTTTACCTTGGACCCAGCAGATACAATTTCTAAGTCCAGATGCTGCCAACAGATGAATTCTAAGTAAATTCAAATTCTCAAGTTTTGTAAATTTGCTTTATATCCCTTGAAGCAGGTTTACAGAGAGACATTTTTCAAGTTAGTTTTATGGAATTAGTGGTATCTTATGTTAAGTAATTAGCTTTGTGAGTCTTCTAACATACATTTAAGAGTTCAAATTCTTGTTTGTAGGCAAAGGAATTACAGGTCCAACGCATTCGAAATATTTTCCACCGCCAATTGTCTGTTCCACTTGTTAACTTGAGGTCAACACTCCTTGCGTACAAGGCTTGGGAGGTGGAACAAGGGATTGATCTTGATGCCAAATCTAGTGAAGTTGATGGTATATCTTCTCATCTTGCCTCAGCATACCAAAAGGCCATGGAAGCTTATAATGCTCGTGCTCAGCATGAAGAACAGATTTCTATGCAGAATATATCTGATACAGAAAAAATTCAAAATTTCATGGTATGTAGGACAACCGTTATAATTTAATAGAGCTTTTGATAATTAATAGCTCATTGGGGACATCCTACTAGTACTTTTCCTTTTGCTTCATTTTTTGTCCAAAATTTTTCTTGCATTATTCCTTCAATTCGAAGTTCATTTACTTTTAACTGCAGTTTGGTTATTCTGGTTATAGCAAGATTTTTTCCTTTTTGCCTGCTTTTCCTTAGAGCCTCAATTTATTAAGGTCCCCTGTTTTTATTGTGGTATTTTTTATTTTCCAAAGGAAGTTCATGTTTTTATTGTTTTGCAGAACTACTTAAAATTTGAAAAGTCTGTGGGCGATCCAGCACGGGTTCAAGTTTTATATGAGCGTGCAATGGCTGACTTTCCTATATCAATTGATCTATGGCTTGATTATACTCGCTATCTGGACAGGACCTTGAAGGTTGTCCTTGAATTTCTCTATTCTCAAGTTTTTTCATCTTCCAATTCTGTAGATTATTTACACACTTTGTCCCTTTTCCAGGTAGGAAATGTTCTGAGGGATGTTTATTCCAGGGCAACAAAAAATTGTCCCTGGATAGGAGAGCTTTGGGTTCAGTATATGCTTTCCTTGGAACGTGGCCGTGCTCCTGAAAAGGAGATATCTTCTGTATGCTTTTCTTATCACCCTTAGTTCCAACCATATACTTTTTGAATGGAGTTCATTTTGATGCTTTGTGTTTTTAGTACAAGTGTTGCCAGCCAAATCATTTGTCTCCCCCAATCCCTTTAGCTTCACATGACAGATGATGTCTCTTTCCATCTGTATCTAATGACAATAAAATTCTAGCAATTTGTTGCCTGTTGATTCTTTTCTGCGCATATTATTAATATGCAGTATTAAAATATGTTCTTTAAGTTACTCATTTGATTTCTTCCATGATTTCAGGTTTTTGAAAAGTCCCTGCAATGCACTTTTTCAACAATTGAAGAGGTACATTTATGAAAAGCTCCTCATAATGTGGGCGTGGTTTCCAATCTATCCCTATAAGTCTAGTTGCTCCCAATTTGTCCTTTTATTGTAGGTTATTCTCCAATCTATACTTCTGGTAAATATTTTCATGCAAACCTAAAAAATGCCCTAACATGAGAAATACAAACTCAACTTGATTTACTAATTTTATAATTTTTTTTTGTGTGATATTAAAAATTCTTTTCTTTTTTCATTTTTTATATAATAAATGGAGTGAAATTTGAATTTCTCATGTGACGGCAGTTAAGTTAGTTTTGATGAGAATATTTGATAAAATGATAGATTGGAGAATAGCTTTATATCACGGGACAAATTTGGAATAATTAGACTTGTAAGAATATATTGCAGACTGGGGAAAAAATAAAAGGACAAGTTGATCTAATTCCTATTTTTTAACGTCTTAGCGTCATTGTTTCCTGTTTGCATCGGTTTTCTTTGTTTATTCAGTGACTTTTATTTGTTTCAGTACTTGAATTTGTTTCTAACACGAGTACATGGTTTGAGGAGGAGGATCGAATGTGGTGGTGAAGTGAATGGTGTCTTGGATTATTCATTAATAAGGGAAACTTTTCAGGTTTGTATAAACGTGTCGTTTATTATGCTTTTACTCCTCCTTTTCTTTTCCTTTTTATAGAATTGCTTAGTATGTTACAAATACAAGGAAAGCTATAAATTTTAAAAAATCATAACCTAGCCTAATGTATAAACTGTTCTCCAAGCTTCTAACCCACCTTACCGAAAATAACTTGTAAAATTTTGTTATTAGGTGCAGAATTTAACGATTGCATCAGTGTCTTTTTTATTCTATATATTTGGCCGAGCTACATATTTGTTCTATTCATGTTCTTACCTTGGTCTGCTACATCAGTAAGACATTGGAGAAATGTTTTGACTCACCAAGAATATGTCAACTTATGAGTGAGGGTTGAATCATATCCTCTGTTGTTTCCAGAATCAAAGATGCAGGCGGTGCTTATATGAGCTTCCATAGTACTCTCAAGTCAATTACTTTGGATTGTTTTAGCTCTTGAGGCATTGGTCAAATAGTAGAAGACTCAAGCCTGAGGTCCTGACCGTTAGCATACCCAAGTTCAATCTGCCTCCCTCCAAACCATAAAAAAAGATTGATTTTGATGCTTCAAGATTTACAGAGATCTTTATTCTAATTTTTAACAGTACATTCTGGGATGATTTGTGTATAAGTAGATAATGTGTGTGGTGGTGATGAATTCTCTATATTTTGTATTCTTTATACATTTTGGAGCAAGTAGTTATATAGTTGCATTCATTCAATTTTAATCCTAATACTGAATTATTTTCCATCCAGCATGCCTCAGATTACCTGTCACCACACCTGAAGAACACAGATGGTTTGCTGCGTCTGTATGCCTACTGGGCTCGTCTAGAGATGAATTTGGGAAAAGATTTAGTTGCAGCTCGCCGAGTTTGGGAGAGCTTGCTTAAGATCAGGCAGACCATATATTCTATTCATCTAGTTTTACCAAAGTTGTTTTATTTAGTACTAGTTTTCTTCCATATTCTTTAATTTAATGTAATGCTTCTTAATTCCTTTTCCAGTGGCTCAACGTTGGAAGCTTGGCAGGGTTTTATAGCAATGGAAACTGAATCGGGTCACATAAGTGAAGCTAGGTCCATATACAAGCGATGCTTTAGCAAAAGATTTCCTGGAACAGGTTCAGAGGTATATTGGTTTTTTCTTCATTTTCTTTTGTGCTGTGATATTTTTTTTGTTTCGTAAACATACATATTCGTTAGCATTAATAGCTTGCTTGTTTATTTTCTAAACAACAGTGAAGATGCAATTCATAGAAACAATGAAGCCTATTGTATTATCTTTTCTCCATTGCACATGGAGGAGCAGAATGCTATCACAAGCAAAGTTAATGTTGAAATAAAAAAATGATTCATACTCTTAGTGAAATCTGTTTGACTTTTCTTCATCTGGAAGAGATTAAGATTCCATGTTGGAAAATATATAAGAGTACCCAGACCTTCAGCTAACTCGTTTCCTAGGAGAATCTAGACTTGACAATTAGGCAATATACCCTTGAATTACACTAATTTCTTTCTTGGCTTCATCAAATCAAGAGAAGGCTAGATGGTTTTAGCTCATATTGTATCCAAACATTGGCCTATCTATTTGCCATCATCTGTGAAATGGAATCATGGAATTGGATAATTGCTTGCTGGTTGAAAAGTACAAATAATGAAATTCTGGTAAGACTAATTATGCTGTATAATATTCTGAAGGGAAATAAATCATGGTCTCCTCATAAGGAAGTGGTTGTTAAGGTTAACCGCAGTGAGTTATATTATAAATTTAAATGGAAGTGCTGCACACGGTTGTATCTGATTGTCATGTTCTCTGTTTTCCTAAAATCTTATTACATTTGTTGTTAATGCCATGCTCCTCAATAAAGAATTGCATTAGGCAATAGCATTTCTTGAAAAGTTACAAATTCTAATCACTTAAAAAAGATGCTGATACATATATTTCTTGAGTCAGGACTCCAAAAGAAATTGCCTGTTAGCCATTTGGAACCCTTTTGCGAGAAGTGTTGTGATTTTGGGTTCGAAACAAGGAGTATCATTTTCAAGGGCTTACTTTGTAGTATAGGCCAAAGGAGCTTGTATTGAAACTCTGCATGCGAGTGTGAAAATGTTAAGCCTTGCACACACAATTTAAGGCATAAAAGATAAGACCAATTGTGTTGCTTAACATTTTTCAATTAGCTATGTTTTATTGTAAATCTAACATGGTGGTGGCACCTAGGATATTCATATTCTGTTGGTTGACAATGTTGTTTTGGATCTCTGACTTGTGATGTTTTGCTCAATATCTGTATACTGCATTTTGGATTAGATGATACTTTCCTTTCCTAATCAACAGAATCATTCAGGACATTTGCCATTCTTGGTTGCGATTTGAAGAGGAGTTTGGTACACTAGAAGCTTTTGACCATGCTATACAGAAGGTACACATTTCTTTTGATATATATGATGAAATTTAATGTTTAATATACTTAATGTGCATATGTAGTGCATTTTTTTTATAAATGGATCTTTCCAATTGATGTTCTTCCATTAGGTTGAGCAACCATATTCATCCTGGGGTCTTTTGGAGTTAGAACAGAGAGGAGGGTGAAAGCCAAAATATTATTTCTAAATTTTGTCTTGTCTCTCCATTCCGTGTCACCTTTTCACGCCCCAATTTTGATAGGTGATAAATGAGTAAAGCACAGATCTTTCTTCAAATAGAATGGAGCATTAACTAGTTTTCCAACAATTTGACTTGGTACTTCAGGTAAAGCATCCTCTCTTATTGATGTTGGTGGTTGAGGTTGACAAGACTTGGGTTGTTTTTCACTGAAAATGGCTTTGGAAATTTGCTGTTCAGAGAGACTTTCTTGGGAAAAAGTGATAGTTATGACATATGGCAAGACATAACAGATGGGTATGAAAGCGTATATGTGTGCTTATTTTGCTCCACATATTGTATATAAGGTTGGAGGTTGGAGATGAGTATTGTTAAGTTTGGATATCTTGTGTGAGGAACTCCCCATAAAGAAATTTCATGATTATAATGTTGTTACATAAATGGGAGCTGTTGTGATTATGTTGAGTGACAAGCTAATGTCGTGCATTTTATCCACTGTATGCAATAATGGCAGGCACTATTGTTGATAATTTGTCTAGCCAGCAAGACATGATTCAAGGAGTTGTGGTGTGATTCCGGACTGGGGAGAATGTGTTGTATTGGCAACCAAGTAACTCAAGGTTAAATCATTACCAGATGCTTTTTGACTGTTAAGTCTAAGAGGAGGATTGGAAGGAATAGCAAGCCTTTGATGGAGTGAAACATTCTGGTCATGGAGAAATCCATGACGTTGAGAAACTTATCTTAGTTGCTGAATGCTTCCTGTCCATAACTTTCCTGGAACCTTCTTTAAATTTTTGAATGAGCTTCATTTTTTACCTTCTTCATTCTTGTTTTCTTTTTGGTTCTATCTTTTCATCCATAAGGCTTTGATTTTTGTAGATTCCTAGAGTTCACGGGTTGCAGATAGTTTGGTGTATTTTGAAATTATTTACTATCCTACCAAATACCAATATATGACCAAATACATGTCTTATATTGGCCATGGAGTAGCTGGATTGAATGGCTTGAGGGACTTCACAACAGCTAAACTTCAGAGCACTAGCATGGCAGTTAATAGCCATTTCATACTACTGAGTAATTGGGAATAGTTGTTGCACTTGAATTCAGAAGTGAATAAAAAATGTTGTGCCCTATGTAACTTGATGCAATCTTAACTTGCATCTCTTGCCTGGAAGCATGTTTGTTTAACAGTTTTTTACAAGATAAATTTTTTGCCTCTCCTTTCTCAGGTTACTCCTCGTCTAGAAGAGCTGAAGTTGTATAGGATACAACAGGAAACAAAAGCATCAGCAGATCAGAGTGAGGTATCTGGGAAGAAAATTGCTCATGAAAAGAGAAAGGGTGGTTCAACAGCTACTGACAAAGAGTCTCCAGCAAAGCGGCAAAAACAAACAGCCCAAACTCAAAAGAAGGGGTATGAGGATAGAGATCAGTTGCAGAAATATGAAGTAAATGAGGCCCAGGAGGCCAAAATTGATCTTGAAAAGACAGACAGTGCCCCTGATGAAAAACAAATGAAAGGTTCTGACGTTGTAAGAACAAAAGGCTATACAGACCAGTGCACTGTGTTTATCTCTAATATCCATTTCAAGGCAAGTAAACTACCTCCTCCCCTCCTACCAGTGCCCTGAATAAGGAGGACCTTATTTAGTTTTTGACATGCGGGGATGGGAACTTATAATTTCAATCTTGACAACTTTTGCAGGCAAATTCTGAAGATATACGGAAATTCTTCAGTGATGTTGGAGGGGTGGCCTCTATTAGAATTTTGCATGATAGAAATACTGGAAAATCAAGGGTCTCTCTCTCTCTCTCTCTATCTCTCTATCTCTCTCTCTCTCTCTAACACACACACACGCAAGCAAAGGAGGCATACATCTTTCCCCTTTGTCATTTCTGCTTTTCCTTTTCCCCTGGACTTCCTTTATGTGCTTTCAGAGATATATAAGATACTGGCCACTTCAGCTGTTATGGAAAGTGCACTTTGGTAATTCAATTGAATGTTCCATATCAAAGATCTTAGTTAAGACTTGGATTGTCTGCGCTTCTTGTTCAATTGAACTATAGAAAAATAGAAAAAAAGTGCACCCTAGAATGTGGCCTAATACAAGGAGATCAACTTTGTTTCTCATAGCAACCTACTGTTAATGGCATTACATTCTTTTCAAGCTTTTGAAAGGTTTTATTGTTCTCCTTTTTGCTTTCACATAGCTTATCAATTCTCTTATTGGAACATTCATGGGTCTCATGGTGAATTTTGTGGAAGGCACAAGTCTGGTTAGGCACTACAGATCACAGGATGAAAATCTGAATCAGTTGATGTTAGCATGTGCCTTATCATGTGATTGCCAGTTGGTGGAAATACCTTTGTTTTTTTTTTTTCATTTTTGAACTTAGCCAAACTTTTATCTAGGCATATTTCTATACTGTTTAGCTAGGAAAAGAGGATTCTTTTATTTTCTTTCTTTTTTTAAAAAATTCCAGAATTTAGGTATTCCATACACTGGAAATGCTCCATACATCAGGCACAAAGAATATGTAGTAGATCATATGCATGAAGCAGAAGGTTTAGTGAAAAGTCATCATGTGATAGTCATGATGGTATATTTTGCATCATTTTATTGACAATTGCTTTCGGATGCTCAATATCCTATGTTGACTTTGTGAAGGGACTGGCTTATGTGGATTTTGTGGATGACGAACACCTTGCTGCGGCTATAACAAAGAACAAACAGCTGTTATTTGGGAAGAGGCTGAGCATTGCCCGGTCAGATCCCAAACAGAACCGAAGAGATGGTCGTAGAGTTCCCAGGGAACAAGGTACGTTTTGCGTAACATCTATTACTCTCTTTGGGTGCATATCCACTACAGCAAGTTATTAAGCTTAGAGGGAGTTCTGTAGTTAGTTTCTGAAGTTACTGAACACTTTATACTCAAGGTCATGCTGTCCTAAGGTTATTAGATTATACTGGAGAACTTAGGGTTATAAACTGGCAACCTGCAACAATAAGCAATTATGTATAACTTGCATATGCTCAAAGCAAACTGTCAAATGGTGTTGTATCCTTTTCAACATTACGAACTTGGAATAGTATAAACTATAAAGAGTAATCTTTATAAATATTGAACCAAAATTAAACTATAAAAAACAGGAAGCAAATATTTATAGATTTGCATATTGCTTAAAGCGACTGTCAAATGGTTATTTATTTAAATCCAGCCCAACATTACAACCTTGGAATAGTCTAAAGAGCAAGCTTTATTAATATTGAAGCTCAAAGTAAACCGCATATGTTTTTTAAAAAATTATAATTTCATGCAACCTTAGAATGAGCCTGATCAAGGAAGTTGAGATCTAAACATAAGCATTCTGAGTTTGACACGGACTATAATTGCTAGTGTAGGAGTTCTATGAAACCAAAGTTTGGTAAAGAATAGAACATGGTGGCATCTCTGTGTGAAATCTGACTACTACCTGGTATAAGAACTGTGTGACAGTCAAGCCACAGATAGCCTTGAAGTACAACCAATTAAAATGGAGAGATGCCTGGAAATGGTAGAGAAGAAACTGGAAAGAAGAGCTTCAGTAGTAATAGAAAGAATGGATGGAACAAAAGAGAGATCCAAAGGGGAAAAGAGAGCAAACAGGGAGAGAGTGTGGCAGCATCCTTCCTTTTCTAAATTTCTAAATCTGTACCATCAGAAATAGGCCTTAAACATGCATAGAAGACCCTAGAAAAAAGTTATAGGGATCAGCCACTAGCCTTCTGCTCAAGAGTCACTTAAAAAAATTGAAGTCACATCAGTTGAATAATAATTGCTCGCTGTCTCTTGAGTGGGATATTAATGACCTCCACTACTCGTGCCTACATGCGTGCTAGTGCACATTCCATTTTCTGATGTTGATTCTTTTACTTTGATTATTTGCTTGCTTTGAACAATAATGTATGAACTTAATCTGCAGCTTTTGCTAGTGACCGAAGAAGGCACAATTGGGAATCTGCATCCAAAGAGTATGTCGATACACACAATGCATCAGGATCACAGGAGGCTCCTCAGACTGCTACTCTCAAGTCAGATGACAACATCCAGTTCAAGGGGAAGAACATATTCGCAGTGCCAAGAAATGTACGGACACTTGGCTTGTCTGCAAACAAGTCAAAAACAGTGGAAGAAGGAGATGAGAAACCAAAGTCGAATGATGAGTTCAGAAAAATGTTCATTAAAGAATGAGGTATGACCCTCTACAGACCCTTGCTAAAAGTTCTTGGTCATGAGGAAGTTGTCTCTTCAAATGTTTTTGGCATACACTGGCAAGAATTTAGTACTTGTTTTAGGATGAAGTAACTGTACTAACTAGCCACTCGAGGAAACAAATCTTCCAAGTTTGCTAAACTAGTCATTCTGGTATATAGCATCGACTTGCTGGGAATATGCATGTTGGGTGCAACTGATTTGATATATTTCAGATAATGATCACGATTTTTGTTTTGGGATTGGTTTTAGAGCTGTTTCATGTTTGCTGTTCGTACTGATTAAAATGTATCATTTGAATAGAGTAGAGGCTCTAGGAATACTATCATCAAAATTGTCTGGCCAAGCTGAAGCATAAGCGAAGGCCTCCTATGTAGACCTGTCTTTTGAAGAAAGCAGAACCTGCAAAAAGTACGATAGTTTTTCATGACCAAACATGGTGTTCTCCTATATTTATCATTATCTTAGAAGTTTATGTAATCTTTGCTGATGAAAATCCTGCAGAACAATTGCGGGGCACAAGAGAGCACTGTTTTATGCTAAAACAGGCATGGGCTGATGATCTTGCTTTTAGCCAATGATTTGGATGAGATCATCTTCTTAGGTTCATGCATTGTGATTTTAGTGTATTTTCAAGTCGCAACCCTACCCGCCAGGTTGCCCTAATTCTGCCATCCCCAGTGACCATATTTTCAGTTAAAACTCGAGCTGGGTCCGGCATGCTTTTGTTTCCTGCATTATCAAACAGGCAACAAAGGTATTCGTTCAATAGAGTCAGCTTCATCATGGGCTCAAAATTCACATGTAATCTCATGGATAATTTAGCCCCGGAACAGGCTAGCCATGAGTGGCAATGGAAAGGGCAACTTCCTATGGATAAGAGACCAGAAGTTATTCTTAAATTATTGCTGTGACTGCTTACCTCTTTTTTTTTGGTTACGGAGAAAAGCATCTGTTTACGTAATTTAGTTAAATAAAACTCACCTGAGTTATGGTTAAAGTTATAAAACCAGATATGACATGCCAAGTCAATTCAATGACTCGCTTACTTACCCAGTGTGCCTGGTTTGGGTTGGGTCTTAATTTGAAAACGATGTCGGAACCGGGTTTTATGATCATGGTAATGGTTATATGGAAGAAAAAACCGTTGTTTCTATATATTTCATAGAAGCACATAACCTTCCAATTGACCCATGCCAAATCTAAACTGAATCAGATGTAAGGTAACAGGAACAGAAACCATTTCTCAAAAGAGAAGCATCTGTACAAGCTGTTCATGCCCAAATAGGCGAAACCAAAATATGTAATGAGCTGGAAATATACTCCACTTCTCTAGACTCTCTCTATAATTGTTGTACAGTCCCCATTATTGGTCATGGCTTCAGCAGACGCAGGCTGCTGGTGACAACTTTTCATTTTAAATGCCAAAACAAACACCAACGCAAAGCCCTTTTAGGTGCAGAGTGTGGGGGTGGATCATGACCACATAAATAATTGGGATCCCAGATGGTGTCAGAATCTTTCACCTACAGCAGCTAACCCTCATAACTTCTCTGAGAAATACAGTGCTGAAAAGCCATTACCGCCCATAAACATGCATGGACTTCTCAATTTGCGTACTGATCCAGCTATGGTGGTATGCATTATGCAACTGTACTCCTACGGCACTACCAGAACCCAAAAATTCGCTCAATGGGTTCTTCTTACTCGCTTCAACCTTGCCTTTCCACACAGAAACTTGATTACTCAAGAGTGGAAGGGGCAAAAAAAAAATAAAAAAATTAGGAAGACGGCAAAACCAGAAGAGCTCGAGAAACCCTAGTCAGGATGTTAATATTCTCACACAAGGAGGTAAAAAAAGTCTGAAAGCTATTATGTCACATGGTCCGATGGCGAGGTAGTATGTGACAACTCAATCCTCCAAGCTCCGCTGCATCATAACCAAAGAAAAAAAGAATAGAAGAGACAAAAAGGAAAGTGTAAAGAAAGGGGAAAAAGGATGACTGCATTGGAAACCAATAATGACTTGTGGCTTTGGTTTCATGTGCTTTGTATGATTAGTTGAAGAGCTTTTATTGCAGTCTGTTGAAAGTGATTACCCATTTAGACATGGGTGGAGTTTGCATCAGCCATGGGGAAGGAGCACTGCATGCCACCACAACCTACCCGCTGCTGCTGCTCCTGCTGTAATGGCTGTCCCTTTTTTTCTTTTGTTGTGTTGCCGTAGAAAGACAAGAATGTCAACAATTTATGGAGACATACTGCATGTGTGATCAAAATGCAAATATATTTTGGTGATGGCCTGCTCGTTGGCTTCAAATCCCAAATGTTACATGTAGTTTTCTAATTTGCATTTGAAGGTTTTGATTGCAAATTACTCAAGTTGCTTATTATAAAGTTAAAAATAAAATAAATATCCACAACCAATTATCCTCTGCTATTTAATTTACATATGAATATATTTTTTTTAAAAAAATATTTTCAAGTTCGAATCTCATCGATCTTCTTCGTATATAAGCAAAAACTAAAATTCTTTGTATTATTGTTATACATATTATTCTTTGATTAGTTTTCATACACTAAAACTAATTAATTATGTCTATTAATTCTAATTGTATTAATTTGTGTTAATAGGTTGAATATCAGGTTTTTACTGTGTCACCAAGTTTTTTCCTTTTACCTAAAATTCAGGTATTAAACACAATGGATGAAAGATTGAATTGCATGAGGAGGGAGACCCAAAAGCTTTTGTAAGCTTCTCTCTCTCTCTCTCTCTCTCTCTCTCTCTCTCTCTCTCTCTCTCTCTCTCTCTCTCCCCCTCTCTCTCTTCTTTGGGATCATGAGGCATTAAGCATGCGTTCTCTCTTTTTACAGAGACAAGAGTCTTTATGGGATCACGTAAATGGACTGCCCTTCCATTTCATCTCTCTCTCTCAGTACTATTCTTTTAATCATTATTGCTTTTGTCCTTTTTTTTTTAATTGGTATTCTTATATATTTTTTAATTGTTCCATTTTATTCCATCTAAAAGTCAAAGTTTTACGAATACTAAATTTTTTATTATATTTTTAAATACAATTTAAGCTTACAATTCAAGAATGCGAAAAGAACAGCAACAACAACAAAATACGAAAGTCAACAATAAGTAATAAATTATTGACTTTTTTAAAAAAAATATTTATGGATTATTTTATGAAGGATCGATAATGATTGGACAGAGAAAGCAATATATATTTTAAAAAGAAAAGGGAGGGAAAATCAAAGGGTTGACTGCCCTAAAGATATAATGCTTTACCCTTTATTTATTTCTGTTTAAACGTGGCCATCGATTGGATGAGAGTAATGGAAAGAACTCATGTCATTTATGAGGGAAATAAGAGAGAACGGTAATGTTTTTTAAAAAATATTTTTTTATTTAAAAATATATTAAAATAATTTTTTAATTTTTTAATATTAACACATTAAAATTATAAAAAAAACACTTAAAAAGATATTAATTTGATTTTATTTTTAATAAAACATATTGGTATTGCAATCTCAAACCATGACGAATCTTTAACACATCTTATCATCATTGTAATTGACCTGTTGGATTTGGGGAACTAATGTCATTTATCAAGTAAAAAAATATTAATGATAGCATTTTGTTTTTAGGGTTTTTAAGCAGCATATCTATATATATATATATTCAAAATTATGCTTAGAAAGAATAATTTTGTTTTTTTAAAAAAAATATTTTGAAAAAAAAAAGGGGTTAAAATCAGCTGGTCATGACAATTATAATTGCAGTATAACATTATTATCCATATTAACAAGTATATTATAGCACTAATTAAAACCCATAAAATTTGATTTAGATGTCTGATTAATTAGGACTTGTAAACTTAATCTGAAAACTAATTATGAGATCTTATACAAATTCACTATTAAGATTCACTTTTAATTAAGCCTTTTCAGGAATTTGATTCAGAAATTAATCATGTCCATATATATTGCACCTCTTATTTTCGAGATTTAAGTTACCATATCTTTTCTTTTCTTTAGTAAAATAATAAGAGGTAGCATTTCTTATCCTATATATATAATATTTACATTTACATCTGAATTTTAAAATGTAAATGATAGAATTCAAATCAGAAATTAATATATATACACTCCTTCTACTATTGTCATTAATTAATTTAAGCTGCTATTTTATTTGCAATTCAACATGTTCGTACGTAGTATGATCCGAACTAACTTCAAATTCAAGCCCCCCTAGCCTTAATTAGATGATCACTTGTGAATAGAAACTATGGAAAAATCCTGAGAGATCAGGGATAATTAATTAATCTCATGCCCAAATTAACGCCAAGAAAAGCAACCTAGCTAGAATTAATTAAAAAAGCTTCAACCAATATTCACATCGGACCAAAATAATTAAAGACCCTCGAGATCGAGAAACATCATCATGCATGGATTTTACAGGCTTGATTCCTTATGTTAGAACAAGCCCAAAAACAATTAAGGAAAGGAAGACGAGGAATATTCATACAATAAAATAAAGTTATAGTGAGAGCCAGTGAAAATAAACAATATAAGGAATATACAAAACTATAATAAAGGTAATCGATCCAAGGCAAAATGCTTTTAATTTGTCCTAGCTAGCTAACTTCTTTATTTCTTTTTATATATTCCAACCAAAAATTACAAGGTGCGTGGTTGCGGGTAAATTTATTAAACAGGTTGAGTGTAAATAAAATCAATTTAAAATTGACTTGAATTAACCCGGTTAAAATCCAGTTTGATTTTAATAAAAAAAATTAATGACTTAAAGTCATTCGAAATAAAAATCATATTATTTTAATTGATTAGATCAACTCTCTCAACACTTAACATGATTTTTATACCAAATTATGAATCAAGTAATTGGGTTTATTAATTTTGTTTGTTGGAACATAAGAAGAGGATATATATGGATTGTGTAAAAGTGAAAGCATATGATCTTTTTTCTTTCTTGTTGCTTTGAATCTCATGCCACACCTTGGATCGAGAATGTTATGTTGTTATGCCCTAATTAATACGTGGCCTTTAAGCCTAAGTCAAGACAAAATCATAAAGTTGTGGGAATATTCCCAACGGCTAGTCTTTGCCCTTTACCCTTTGTTCTTTTAAAAGAAATTAAAAGAATAGAACAAAGAAAATTGTAGATTCTGTTGTATATAATATAATGCGAGGGTCCAAAAAACAGAAAGCAACATTTCCTGCCTGCCCTATGCCTAAATTAAAACATTACCAATGTGAAAATATACATAAGCTACCAAAAAAAAAAATCACCAAGGGCGAATTTCCTCTTTGGTCTATATCGGTTCTCGAGGGTGTTTTTTTTTTTTTTTTTTGTCTAGTCAGCATTTAAAATTACAAATTGAATGGGACCGGGTATTTATTACGGTCCCTCGTGTTTTTTTTTTTTTTTTATGCATTTCACCACCATACATAGCT
>Ga0325410_1003889_pt1 | contig 16819 bp, 10 predicted proteins | sample PopdelMetagenome_16_FD_206182 | JGI IMG/M metagenome (GOLD analysis project Ga0325410, IMG submission 206182) | Populus deltoides microbial communities from Bellville, Georgia, United States - Xylem-PdIQD-R3 | ecosystem: Host-associated > Plants > Phyllosphere > Stem > Wood/Secondary xylem...
AAAAAAATGTTACTAAACTATCTTAACTCGTTAAATTATGAATTCTAATGAGTTTAGTAATATTTTTTTATATTAATTATATGATAAAAAATAAAAATTAATTCAAAATTAACATAAAATTAAAGAACAAAATTAAATAAAATATATAAAATTCATAAAAAATCCAATATTAAAATTAAAAAAAAGAATCATGGTAGGACAGACTTAAGTGGCCCCGCATGTTAGGGCTTTAAAAAAATCCTAATAAATAAAAATGTAAAAATTATAATTGAAAGGAAAAAAGTTTGAAATTAAAAGAAAAAAAATCGAAAACCCAAATTTAAAGGATAGAAAAACAGGTCATACCAAATGCGTGGAAATGAGTAACCAAAACGATTGAAATTAAATCTTAATTTAATGTTTTGAAGTTATCTAAAACCAAAACGATATATTAAAAGGGTGCCTTACGAGCCATTTCATGGGCTAGCCCAATTCGTAAATGAAAACTTGGCAGACTCAGAATCTATAGCTTTGGTCCGTATTGTCCTGCCGCCGTGATTGATGTCCTGCCGCCGTGATTGATGTCTGATGCTCGATAGCTTTCCTAGAAGCCAGACTGGTTTTACTAGAATGGCTCTCTCTTAACAGCATATTTTCTCTTGATAAAGCCTTTGATTGCTATTAGCAGATCTTTTTTTTAAAAAAACTTTTTCTTTTTTTATTCATTAAAAATTCTAAATAGAACTGAGACTCCGGTGGGGGCTGCTCATGGCTTCATTGTTGAAAACGTAGCTAACAACTCCGGCAGGGGAGGTTTTTTAATACAAGTAAAAATAACATTAAAAACACCACGATGTTGGCAGGAAAACAAAGATAAAAGCTACAGAAGACTCAAATCTAGTAGAAGGAAACTACAGAAGCATAATAATCAATAGAAGATTCCGCTTTGTCTTCATGCAAACATTGTTCAGAGCAAAACTTGATGCTGTTTCTACCATGAAAGCCGAGAACTGAAGTCTGTTATTCTGTACTGATTGAAATGCTACCATTATCCTGAGCTATATATTGAATCAGTACTTCTTGACCAGTTTCAGTGTTTGCAACAGAGGCACCCATTTTTCCCGAGCAAAGTGTAAGTGAAAGACACAGAACTCATGTGTGAAGAGAAACAAGTAGCTAGGATGAAGAGTTCATGATAAAACATGGCCTATTTCGTGGCTTATGCTTCCAATTAACCACATTAGTGGAGTTAGATTCTATAATAATGTTTCTTCCAAGCAGATCTAATTCTCTTGACGAAGTTAATTCTAGAGCTCTAACTATAGTCAACAATTCCGCTTCATTTGAGTCTTTGATATCAGCAGGGCTACCATTTTTTTATGATCACGAAGAACCCTACCAATACCAGAAGGACCAGGTTTACCAAAAAAAAAAATTCATCCACATTCCATTTTAGTATAAAAGGCTTGGGGCATACCATAAAAATAATGTTCTAGATTTATTGATATTAGTCCATCTAATCAAACCTTCAGTAGAGATTAACAAGTTAAGGTCCTGTCATAAGTGTGTGACGTCGCGACGATTAGACTCCTGGGTCGAGATCTTTCTGATAATGGGAAAAGAATAAGGAATTCTTATTTCTTATTAGTAAAAAGTGATGGAATTGCCACCTAATATTTGGGTTATTATAACCTAACTGGTCTTAAAGTTTAGATAAGAAAACTAGTTGTGTATAGGGAGAACGTATCACCCTTCATATATTTTATCTAAGGTAAGCTGTATTATTTGTTTGTCTGATATAAATTAAGGTATTGTTGTGTTTTCTAGTCGTTGATCTGTTTAAAGTTTAAGAGAAGTTCTTCTCGGTAAGGAGGTCATTATTTTATTAGGTTAAAGTTAGCAATTCTAGAGTCAAAATATATTTTTATATTTTTTAATTTTAATATCAGGAATACATCTCTTACCTATAAATTCATAATCCTTGATTTCGGGACAAACAAAATATTTTTTTTATATTTTTTAAATGTAGGCTAAGTAGGAGTGATCATTTTCGGTTCGGTTTGGTTTTTATAAAACAAAACGTAATCAAACTGATTTAAAAAAAAACCAAAACCAGTTCAAACCGACCGCTTTCGGTTCGTTTTCTAGGACAAAAACTTGTTCAAACTGGTTTGGCTCTTTTTATTGGGTTTGCTCGGTTTCTTCAGGCTTAGCTCGGTTTCTTCGGGTTTTCTCGGTTTTGGCTCGATTTTTTGCCGGTTTGGCTCGGTTTTTTTCCGGTTTGGGTTCACTTCGGTTCGGTTTTAAGCTTATAAAATTGAAACCAAACCGAACTGGCTGGTTTTTTTAAAATTTTAATTGGTTTAATCAGTTTTTTTCACGGTTTGGTTTTTTCGGTTATTTTTTTCCGGTTTTCTAGGTTTTTCCGGTTTTTTTGCTCACCCTAAGGCTAAGTTCTCATGGCTTTAATATACTGGTTACTAAATCAAAAAATACATGCAAAATTAAAAGAGTTTTTTTATGATTTTTTAATATGATAAAATATGCAAATATAATTTATTTTTTAGAGACTTGACCATATGCAATGTAAAATAAAGTTTTGTTTTTGAAAGAAGATTTTTGTTGTTTTTATGGAAGAAAACAAATTTATTTAATACTAAAAAAGCACCTCACATGTAGGTTGTAATTTCAAATATTAAATATGAGAGGGTAAAAACTATAAGGAATTCAAAATTAATTGCAAAATGATCTTCCAAAACTTTGAAAATTTATTTAATTTAGACTAAGGACAAGTTTGACAAAAAAAAAAACTATTGCATGTGAAAGCGTGGCGTAAGAGGGTCGGTGGAGTTGTCATTTAATTGTTTGGTTCAGGGTCGCTAGGAACACGGACATACTAGTTTTATCAGAGATTCTGAGGGTAAGAGACTAGTTGTGGCTAGGAAAAATATTAACACCTCTAGTACACCTTACCTGAAATAAGCTGTTTTGTGTGATTTGATGTGGTTTTGATGGTTTTTTTATTAGTGGTCTGTCTATAGCTTAGGATTGAGATTTATTCATGTGAATAAATTTAGTGTTAAGATTTTATTTGGACTCGTGTGCCCAAATAAATTCTTATGAAAAATGTTTTTTATAATTTGTATATTACGGTAAAAAAATACTCCCAATTAAAATTGGTAAATATTTAGAATAACTCTAAGAATTTTCTAGTCAACTCCTGATATTTAAATATTAACCCTTAATTCTCATAAATTAAAGTTTTATCAGTTATTGAAATATAGATCAAATTCTCATGAATTTAGTAAATTGATTATTAAATCTCAAAATACACACAAATATGTATTTTTGAATTTTTGTATGAAAATACTAAACAATATGATTTTTTATATTTTTTTAGAGACTTGACTATATGCAATTAAAACATTTAATTCCTTTTGTCTTTTTGGTTTTAAACATTTAAAAACATATAAGAAAATACAAACACACACCCCCATTTTTTCTACTAATTTAACCCACACACACTTATAATTACAAATATTTACACAACATTGTAATTAACCACAAATCATAACAAAAACACATAAAAAATCATCTAAATCCCAAAATGAACTTTCTGAAGGCCGAGGATAGTTGACTTTGGGCTTTATGACCCATGAACCATCATAAACCAACTCAATATTTTTACGGTGACAAAACAAAGATATATTCATTATAGTTTTAATGTTGTCCTTTGTCTTCCCTTTCATGTCCATAATTATGTTGAAAATGTTTTCAAACATGTTTTTTTTCAATGTTCATGACACCAAGGTTATGACAGAGGAGATTAGTCTTCCAATATAAAATCTCCCAGAAAATATTTTGCTTTACTCAATTATGGGTCAAATCAAAACCATGAAACTTTGACTTACCAAATTAAAAACCAAACACAATGTCATTGTATTCCGACATGATGTCATACAATTCTTCACTAGAAGGTAGCGGCGGTGCAACATCCCTTTCAGCTCTGCCAACAAATAAGTCCATTCTATTCTTTCTGTACTTGTGATCTATTGGTAAGACCGTCACTGACAATAAAAAAAAACATTTTACCACCATTTGTTAATGTGAAGACCTTGTTATTTTTCATATATTATGAACATGCTAGTTTTCCATGTATTCTCCAACTAGAAGTCATTCCATACATAGAGAAATCATTGATAATTCACATCAAAGGTGTCTTCATTTGAAAATCTTGTTTCTTCGATACAACATATGTCAAAGCCCCAAATGACCAAAATTGCTTCAATTATCAATCAATTTTCAAAGACAATTTTTTATATTCTGACCTGAACTATTAGTACTAGGTATGACTGTAGATAAAAACATGAACTCTAGTTTTATACAAATCCTTAGTGGCAAGTTGTAAACCATGAGTATCACCGGTCAACAAGAATAAGAAGTAACAAATAACTCGAATAAATTGAATTCATTTGTACATAATCCAAGACTCATATTCCTTGATTCCACTGAAAACTAAAGATGGATTAAAATGTTTCTAGGCTTCACCATCAAAAGGGTGCACCGTCACTCCATCCACTGCATCATGTGAATGATGTCATGTCATGTGCTCAATAGTTTTTGGTAACATGAATAACCTTTATGGTCTAGACGTGATTAAAAAGTATCTAAGTTTTTTATATACAACAAGAGTCCTTTCCTTGCCAGTTCTTGGTTTATAATGAGTATACCCACATGTTCTGTACTCGGTCAACTCTGTATTTTCAAGATGGTACAACATGCAGAAGTTTGGACACATGTTAATTTTCTAGTATCCTAGGCCAAGGGGTTTTATCATGGATTTAGCATCATAGAAGTTCTCTTTTAGCCTATTCATTTCAAGTAAAAAGCTTATCGTCCATTTGATAATTATGTCATAATCGGCCTCACTCAACCCATGATTTAACTTTATAGTGAACACCTGTGCAATGATCGATAATTTACTATGATTTGTGCATTTATTCCATAATGGTTTGTTGGATTCTTTCAAAAGATTTTTTTTAAAAAAAACTTGTCGCGTTTACATTAGGTTCTTCATCTACGATTAGACATTGATCAGCATAATACCAATTCATTCTCATCGCATCCATAATCATATTCCTATAAGGATTATTATTGCCATCTACACCTCCATGAACGTTGTTAGAACTAAAAGTTGACCTAACCACCTTTTTTTATCATGGTCTTGTGAGAAACATATGGTTCTTCATGTGCAAATCAACATAAGTATCTCTTTATGAAGCCTTTTTATATAAGATGCATCATTACAACATTTGGATCGAGATTTTTTTTATTTTTACACCTTTTACATGAACATCTAATACTGTCTCCACTAATATTTCTCAGATTAGATAATGAATATTTAATACGCAACCCTTTAGGTGAATCTCGATACATCCATGAACTATCATCTATTATTTATATCAAACCTATATAGAATATTGATGACAACATGTATTAATTAATTACATAATCTAAATAAGTTTGCAAAATTGGTTTAACTCAAATTTATTCAATCTATTTTAATAATACTTTTAATTCATTATCAATTATTTACATAAATTTAAATTTCTATACATTTACCAAAAATTTCAAGTCAACAATAAAATTAACAAAATATAAAAAGTACTCGTTAAATAATTCATTATTTATTTCATCACAAAACACCTAAGTCACAAATTCAAAATAAATTTCATCAATTTACAAACATATAAATTTTACAAAATCTCAAACAACCCCTAACATGTACAAATCATACATTTATACAATAATTGTTTTATAGAAAAAAGTTATAAAGACAAGTAAACACCAAAATATACACACACACACATACACACACTATAAAAATATGCAATAAAAATTAATATTTTAAAACTTAGTTCAAATAAAAAAAAAATAGAGGTAGTTTTGCTTACTTGAAGTGAAGAATCCTTAATAAAATTTGAATCAGAACAGAGATGCTGACAAACTAAGTGTTGGAGTGGCTAGATTTGTAATAGAAAGTTGATTTGTGATAAAATTAAAAAGGGTGGTGTTTGTTGCAGAGAAAAATAAAGGAAGAAAAAGAAATGAAGGAGGGAGAGAGGATGATCCCTTGTTAGGTCATAAATTAAATATTATAACGGATTTATTGATGAATTTAAATGTGTCGATAAGTCTACCTGTAAAAATAATAATTATCATACCTTTTGGCTTTTTTATTTTTTTATCGTATTGTGTATTGTAATTCTGTCAATATATATTAAAAAAATATTTACATCTATATTTACCAATAAATACAGCAAATGCATCAAAAACAGTGAAATATAATAAATAGGGAGATTATTCAGCACAAATGTCATCCACCTACTCTCCCACCAACTCTCTCACCATTAAATAAATGTCTTCCTTTTCAAGCAACTACCTTGGAATTGATTATGTTAATTCCTAGTGTCCACATTGAAGTACGAGAGGAAAAAGTCCCAATCGACAATCCAAAAAATTAAAAGGTAGTCCACCTTCCATTTTTCACCTTAGTCTATTGGCAATATAAAAAATAACATCCTTCTAAATTACGATTCTAGTAATTGAGCTTTAGAAAAAAAATAACCTTCAAGCCTGAAACCAGTTCAAAGCATTGTAGAATTCTTTTGATGTTCTGCGGAGAAGAAAAACTATCCAAGCTGAAAATGAGAGTATCATTGACAAATTGGAGGTGAGAAATCTTCAACAGGTCCTAGACCAAGACGTACGTGCCGTCAACTAAACCCAATTCACAATATTTTTCAGCATTTTGTTGAGTCCTTCAGCAGCTATGTTGAAGAGAAAAGGTGATAAGGAATCACCTTCACATAATCTCTTCTTTTCCATATAGAAGTCTTTCGTAGGAGATCCATTCACAAGAACAGATACTAATGTAATCCCATATAATTCAGTCAAAAGAGATAGCGTTTTGCCCCTTTCTTCTTCAATTGGCAGCTTACTTCACTGGCAATAAGGGCACTATATATCAAGTATTTGTCTCCCCTTGATGAAAGTATTTTGACTATCGCCAATGATTTCATGCATGACAGCTTTTAGTTCATTGGCCACCGCTTTTGAAATGATCTTGTACAGACAACCTATAAGACTTTTAGGTCTGAAGTCTTTAAGGTTATTATTAGCACCAGCAACTTGAGGACCAAGAGTGATAAATGAGCTATTGAGAGGAGACCCGACACATAGAAATCATTAGCCATGCTGAAAATGTCATCTCCAGTTGTGTCCCAAGCTTTCTTTATGAAAAAAAGAAGCTGCTGTCATCTCCAGTTGTAACTTTAAAACTTATTTGGTTATGGAAAATATTTGAGAAATCCTTTTAATGGTAAAAACTAGGGTTTTGAGAATAGTAAAACATGCATTGCGCTGTGAAGAGAGAATTAGCGAGTTAATAGTTTCTTTGAAGTCGCCAGCAGCATTCACGTTTTCACATGATCCACGTTTTAGGTTATTGGGTTACCTGAAAACCGTTTCATCAAGTATTTTTGTTTTTTTTTTTATAATGTATTTGATATTGTGATAGTTTTTATGGTTATAATTTAACATATTTAGATTTGGAACGGATTTAATATGACTGGAACAGTATAAACATTTTTCATCATTCTCCACATAATAAAAAATAAATTAATTCACTCTGTGAAAATGTTTTTAGAAGATAGAAAAGCATCTTGAAGCTGCTATCGGCTACCTACATTTTAAATGCAAAATATACTAGGTCCCACAAATAGTTAATAATATTTTCTCAGTTACCAAACAGTTTTTTTCTATGATTTTCTTTAAAAATATAAGCAACCACGTAAAGTAATATTTTTTTAGTTTAGTTAACTGGAAATAAACCGATTGATCACAGCATGGAATCAGGGGTTCTCACCGTCTCCTTACGAGTGCTCTTCCTTTATCAATGAGGAAGTGAAACAATGATTTATTATGGATTTTCTTTATAATTGAAAACCGATCATGGATGATGTAACAGAAAAAAAAAATACTATAAAATCTGCAAACAAAACATATAGTGGAAAACCCACAAGAAAAAGCTTGTTTTCTCAATCAACCGGTAGAGATAAAGCATGTAGAATTTTATTTTGCTTTTTAGACCCCCACAGACAGTCCTCTTCAAGCCATTTTAAGTTCATCTCGAAGAACGATCTGTGAATTGTTGGGAGGAAAGGGCCTCCAAGCTTGGGGCCTGCGTATCGGACCCATGATTAATTTGTTGTCAGCTGCTAGCTATCTTCCTGGGTCATGGCAATTAATCATGGGGTCTATACATCCGTAGAGGTGTACGGTTGAAAAGAAATAAAGGAAATGTCCATCCAGCTGCAATATATATATATATATATATATATATATATATATATATATATATATATTATTTTATTTTATTTTTGCACAATAATAATTAAATGTCCACGCCAAATCCAGCTGGATATGTTTGAAAATTATTATATTTGTCGAACTAAAACAAATTAATACCCCTAGACAAGAACATTGTTTTCTCATGTCAATGAACGGCATCGATGCTTTTTCCTCGGGAACCTCTACTATTCTAAGCTTTATGGACAGATCCAATTTTTCGTTTCTTTTTATTATCTTAAATAAATTCTTGCAAATAATAATAATAATAATAATAATAAAGCATTTGACCTGTTTTGGATATTGCCAGGATTTTCATTACGTAGAGCTCTTTACAAGGTTAATTTCATTTATTATGCTAATGGCAAATGATATATTTTTTTTCCCTTTTAGAGATTTAAAGAAGTATTTAAAAAATTTATTCTTTTAGAGTGAACTCCCTTTTAAAAGAAGGAATATTATTATCATCGATCCAGAGCCCTGTTAGAATAATTAAAATCAAATATAAAAAAAACTAAAATTTTAAATAATCCATATATTATAAATAATTTATATTTTATTTTTAATAAATAAAATCACATAAATATTATTTAACAAACCCTGTAGAAACAAACCAGTGTAAACCGTCAAATTCTGAACTTAAGCAGGCATTAATGACTCTTCCATCTTATCCAAAATAATAATAATAATAATAAATTTGAGCATCTCCTTTAGTAAATCGGATTCTTTCTTCTATGGAATTTAATTTACGAGGAAAGCGGATTAGAGTAAGGTTCATTCACTCGACAAGACACGTCAGCTTTGTTTAACACTTGTGATATCTCCGGTGCATGTGTGAAAGCCGTGCAGGACAAAGGATGCACAGTTAATCGGACAATAAAAAAACATGGACAAGATACTGAAAGAGACAACTACCCTCGGTCTGAAAAGAAAAAAAAGCTGCATCCCAATTGGTTATTGCAAAGACTCGCATCTTTCGTCTGCCGTGGGTCCGAAACCTGGGAACTGGGATCTTTCCTAGCTAATCAACAGTTACACTTACAAAGGCCTCCCCGTGAAAGATTTCACTATTTATTTTCTCATATATTATTATGGATAAATTATATAATTTTTGTTTTTTTCAATATGATTCTTAAACTTTTTTTTTCTGCAATTGCATTTTTTTTACCAAATTTAAAGGCAATTGAATAAACTTTGTTGGCTAAGAATGAAATTGAAATATTGAAGATAAAATAGAAAAAACACAATAAATAGATAATATATAAAAATTTTAATTTAGCTCTTGTACTTTAGAAACTATAAATGCTCGTTAGCTTAATATTTTATCAATTCTATTTTGATATAAAGTTCTTTACTTTTGTTATTTTTAGTCCCTAATTCTGATTGTTGGATTCTGATATTATTTTTAGTCTCTAATTTAAAAGAAGAGAGAGTATGAAGCTATTAAGGATTTATTTTTGAGGTAGAATAAGGATGGGATTAATGCCCTGCGAAAGGGTAAGCATGATCGGGTTTGATGCTTAGTTTATTTGAGATGTAATGATTTGGTATTAGTACAAATGGTTTATGCATATATGATTATGTTTATTATGTGATTCTTATGAATGTGTTTGCGGTGGTGTATAAGTTGTTACTTATTTTGAGAACTTAACGCAGGATTAGATGACTTATTTTTAGCTCTTATCCTTGGACGTTGACCATTAAATATTTGAATCGGTGAGTACGTGTTTTTGTCATTCATTATGTTTTTGTTAGTTATGGTGTATAAGTTGTCACTTGTTTTGAGAACTCAAACCTTAGATTAGATGATACGCTTACAACTTCTATCCTTAAATATTGACTATCATGTATTTGAATTGGTGAATGCATAATTTTTATTATTCATTATGTTTTTTATTAGTTGTTTGTAAGTTATCGGTTATTTCAAGAACTCAACCCAAGATTTGAGAACTCATTTTTAGCTTCTATTCTTGGATGTTAACTATCGAGTATTTGAAAAGGTGAATATGTATTTTTGTAATTCATCATGTCTTTGTTTTTATATGTGATATAAATATTAGTTATTTTGAGAACTCAATCTAGGATTAGAGGACCCATTTTCAGCTCCTATCCTTGAATGTTGACCATTGGATATTTGAATTGGCGAAAACATGTTTTTATTATTTATTATATGATTTTTATGTTTGTTATATGTGATTTATATCAAGAATCTAACCCAATATTATTAGATATTTAAATTAATGAATACACTTCTATAATTAAATTGATATGTGTTATTTGTTTTGTATAAGTAATATATTCCTTTATGTTGTGAGTAAGTTACCTTGAATTTATTTGATCCTATAAAGGCCCATCAAGAGTGAGTGGTATTATTCGAACCCATTTCAATCCATGTTAGTTCAATGCTCATCAATAACTTATCATCTTAATAGATCTAACTCCTGATTGTTATCTAAGTAGATATCAGGTTATTCTCAAGCTTAAATCCATACTATTCTATTCATTTATATTTTAAAACAAAACATGTTAGTTTATTCAATCCTAAGCATAAAAAACACCTTTCATTTTTTTAAAAAAAAATTAACAAATAAAAATGCAATTTACCTTACATGGGATGTATATAGTGATTATTATCTTTCTTATTTTATAATCAACCCTTTACCTAAGACTTCTAAAAACCAGCTAAAGTTTCTAGTTACCATAATAGATGGGCGACTATTTTTTCTAATTTTACCCCTACCAATTCAATTCATCTTGTTGAAATGTCCCATGTGATTAAATAGGGACTTTAGTAATGACTAGGCTTTGTTTGCTTATATGAAAAATGTTCTGATTGGTTATGCTATTTGATTTATGTGATTTGTCTTTTTCACATGATTTATTTGATTTAATATTTGTCAATTTATACATTTTCATTTCATACATTTTATTTATCATGCATTTATGGATTTAATATAAGGAGTTGTGCCCATAAACCTACTACATATAATTTTCTTTTGCATACACATTGTTTTATATCAATATAAAGAATTAATAGTGCCCCGATGAGTTTTGCCTTAAAGTAATATGCATGAAACCTTAGACTCTTGTTGAAAATCTACCTAGTCATGATTAGTAGCCAATGTGGCCTTGTCCTAATATATACTCTTTGCATCTTATAGCTATTTGGTTGACCTTTTAAGGTTTGTTTATCTAAAAAACGAGGGATCTTTTTAGACCAATAGGGTAGTCATCATACCCACATATAATGGCTATAACCTTCCCTTAAGGTGTTCACTTATTTTTCATATCAAATTAGCCATTATTTTTCTTTATAAATATTTATCTTTACAAAAGTTATTTTTTAGATTTCATAAAAAAAAAAAACAAATATAAATTACATTTTAAAAGTTTAATTTTCCTTGAAAGCCTACATCATACAAAGCCAAAGGAGATGAAAAGAGCTTAAACCAAGCATAATCATTTAGACAAGAACAACTTCTCACGAGGTAAAAAGAATCAATTAACTAGCTTGCATAAACCAAGTCCATAATCCATAGAACCTAGTATAAGACTTTTGATTTCTCCGGTACAACTTAATACAAAGATGTCTTCTCTTGGCCTTCCATCAATTAAAATCATCTTAGAAGTACTTTATTCTCTCACTTAAAACATGTCGACTAGCTAAAAAGAAACTTCTAACTTTTATCAAATCAGCTAAGTTAAATGAGCCATTACTATACAAAAAGAAATGTCCAACAAATATGAATCCCTTTCGAGCTCAAACTATCTCTTTTGATAAGGGTAAGATTGAAAAAGTTAGTACAAGCCGGTATCATTCGATTAAAAAATGGATAACAACCATTTAAAAGAAAGATTTATATAGTCCTATTAAAGGTATTGAGATGTGTCTAGTCCTCATTGTTGTAATTTTTAAAGGTTTAAACGTGTCGTAATTCAACAAGTTTATGAGATCTTAATGTCTTTTATTTTATATGAGGCACTATTATACCAAAATGGCCAAGGTAATTCATGATTGATACATCACTTCCATGAATGCTTACTTCATGAGTTTTAATATAACCATGTCCTCTCCCATTAAACCTAAAAGGATAAAGTTTTGATGATCTCTTATTTATCCCTAAAATTACCTTTTTCACTTCCAACAAACATCAAGAAAAGAAAATCTTGTTTAAAATTATTTAGTTATGCCTATAATAAAATCAAATGATTTGGTGATTTAAATAATGATACATAATATGCATTCAGACAATAGTCTTACCTATCTTGTCGCTTCTTCTCTAAGGATAATCTCACGGTTTTCCTAATTGATAGTAATTTGTATACAATTAAGATTTATTAACATACGTATATTTTCATTTGAGATGAAACAAACCTATCTTTCATGTCTCATTCGTAAATAAAAATATATACCTTGTTATCCCCTTATGAACCTTAAATATTTCTTGGATAATAACTCAGACTAGGATCACCTCTCACATTATGGACGTGTTTTGGAATTTTTACATAATCGATGAAATTCAATAGAAAGAAATGTGAAATGAATGAAAAGTATTACAAAAAAGAGTAATAAAATGATCAACAAGTAATTAAAAAAAAGAAAGACAAGAACTTTCTAAAATGTCTCTAGTGATGATGCAAAATTCAATATTAAAGACAACATTCAATGACAAGAGATAAGATAAAACTTGGAGAATCAAGATTGTGGTGAGATCAATCATTAAGACGTTAAAATCAAGATGAAAAGCCTAAAAGATCCACACACACACACACACATATATATATCCCATTCTTTTGTAAATATGAACCTTAACCCACATTACGTGATTTAAAAAACCTTTTTATAATAAAAAATAATTTATTTGTATTAATAAGTGTTAATCTCTTAGAAAAGAAAAAAAATTATTTTTCAATCAAAATCATGACATGTTTGAGTATTAGATAACATTCTTTACAACATTAAATTATGAGTTCTCATCAATAAATAGAAATCAATACATTTGAAGCACAATACCTCTCTTTGTTTAAGAACCCAGAAATCCCATTTTGAAATTCAACATTTTCTTTCTAAAATAACTCTTTATTTATTAGAGAATCTATTTGAGCTATTTATAGCTAATATTTTGGGATAATCATTCATTTTTACCATCACAACTAATACTTATTTTATCATATGCCAATAAAAAAATCACATCATGGTACTTGAATAACCTGTTTTGGGCTTTCGATAAAAGAAATTTAAATTTTCATTTGATGAAATACTTTCAAATTTATACTCCATGGTAGATTAATCTGAGTTGACTCAGGTTGTCTTTTTGGGTTGTGTTTTTGTGATTCTTTTTTTTTCATCCTTTAAAATTGAGTTGGTTAGCAATTGCGCTTCATAATTTATTTTCTGATTTTATTTTTATGGGGTTATCCTGATATCATGGCCTGGTTCACTGGTTGGCAGGTTGATCTGAATTGATTATATTCATTGTTTTTTGGTTCTTTTTTAATTGAATATTTTTTAATTAGTCTTCATAATTTTTTTTATTTGCTTTCTATGGAGTTATCCTAATTTCACGATCCAAGATGTGAATTTTTCAGGTGAACTCGAGTTGACTTGGTTTATTTTTTAGTCCCTTTTTAATTGATTTTTATCTCTCAATTTCCCCCTCCAACAACTCAATCATCATTTATCTATTTATCTATTTATTTTTATTTTGATCATTCAATATTATGTTTTTTTGGATATTGAACATTATTTTTTTAATTTGTTTTATGTGAAGTTATCTCAGTCTCATTGATTTGATTTGTTTTTCTTGATTTCAACTTTTAGTATTGAATATGTTGGGAATAGAGATTTGTAATTTTTTTATTTTCTTTTTATAAATTTAAGTCGATCTCATAATCCAAATCACGAGTTTAACAGGTTAGCCCGAGTTGACTTGAGTTGTTTTTTAATTTATTTTTTAATTTCATCTTTTCAATATTGGGTTGGTTGAAAATTAAACTTCATAATATAATATAATTTTTTTATTTTCTTTCCATGGAGTTATCTTGATCTTATAATCTAAGTTGCTGGTTTGACAAATTAACCCGAGTTGACTTGATTATTTTTTATTCTTTTATTTTAATTTTAAATTTTTTTTTAATTTTTTTCTTTAATATTAAATTGGGTGCCACGTTAGGTTGAGTATGCAACCACAAACTCAATAATAATCTAAGTACATAACTAAAACGTGGTGGGTGCCACGTTGGGTTGAGTATGCAACCACAAACTCAACAAAATAAGATGCAAAATGATATAAAAAAATAGAGATGTATCTGTTCGTTAAAGTTATTTTTGGTCAAAGCACGAATCTGTACACATAAGCCCACCGTGGCTACACATCATCTATACACTCTCGCCATTATTAAGCCCTTTTAGTTTTCATTTTCTTCTGGAACCGACCGCTAGCCCCTTATCCATCCATGCCCTGCTGCCTCCTACTCATTATATACTCACCGTTTATATTAGAACTTATCATCAAACATATTAAAGTATATATAAAACTCCACTTATAGATTAAACGAGTTAATTTATATTAATTTAAAAAAATATTATTTTTATTTTTTAAAGTAAAATGGCAACATTTTTTTAGATCAGATAGAATTTTAATTAGATGAATTCATGAGTTGAAACATAAAATCAATCAAATTAGCATGTTTGGAAATATAATAAGTGTTGTTTTTTAAAATATTTTTTATTTTAAAATATATCAAAATAATTTTTTTATTTTTTAAAATTATTTTTAATATCAATATATCAAGATAATTTAAAAATATTAAAAAATATATTAATTTAAAATAAATTTAATTTTTTTAAAAACACTTCCAAAACACACCCTTAATTCCACCAAATCCCAATTAATTTAATTCAACTCGGCAAATCACATGACTGTCTAGACTTTCACGAGCCTCCATCCATACCTTGGGCGCTACGACTTGTCATGTCCTAGCACAATCTTCTCTGGCATCTAGCAAGCATATTCCTTGGATATTCTTTTTTGTTCATAAAGGAAAAAAGATTTTTGTCTTAGTTCTGTTTTCCCTCTTATGACTGTCTGGATTTTATTCTCTTTTATGACTGTTTAGATTGGAAGATTTTTGTAGCTGGCGGGCTGGCTTTGTTTTTCCATAAGAAGAAGAAGAAGAAGAAGAAGACCAGATAACCGGTGGGCGGGTTTTTCGACCATCCATTATATATATAAATTCACACATTGTAACCAATTAAATCTGACCACGGAGGAGAAAAAATGAATTAATTAAACAGTAAAATTATATATATGAGGGAAAAAAAAAAAAAAGACATACAGCAGAGATTTAGAAATATCCGAGAAGGATATCACAATGCAAAATTTTGGAATATTCGACGCGGAGATCCAACTCTTTTCCTCTCCTCTCCTCTTCACGATTATATAAACCCCTCTCCAATCCCTTCTCTTCGCAACAATCTCCAAAATCCCTTCTATATCCCGCCCCCTTGCTGTCTTCTTCAGCTGGTTATAATAATTGCACAGCATGGCTCTTAAAGCTGTTCATGTCTCTGATGTACCCAATCTTGACCATGTCCCTGACAATGCCTCTCTTTCTCTCTACTCAACTCGTCTCTCCAAAGGTAAATTGTCAGGAAGAGAAGGTTCTTGGAGTTTCTTGATGTTTTCTTGGTGCGGGCTTGATTTTTCTTTCTTTCTTTCTGCAGGAGTTGAGATGAATAGAGCAGCTACGTTCAAGATGCCAAAGTTTATGGTGATTGGACATAGAGGGAATGGAATGAATGTATTGCAATCAACAGATGGTAGGATGAGAGAGATTAAAGAGAACTCCATTATGTCTTTCAATAACGCTGCCAAACACCCCATTGATTTCATCGAATTTGATGTTCAGGTATAATTACTTCTTTATATCTTTTTCTCTTCTTAATCTGTTCTAGACTGAAATATAAATAAAAATCTTGTTTTTAATGTTTGTTGGGACTTGAATCTTCCAAACTGGGTGTTGTTTCTTTGACGTTGTAGACTTGTCGGTTGTTGGACGCCGCATACCGTTTGGCAGCGAAAACGCTATTTGTGGAAGAATTTTTTTTTTTCAAGAAAAAATAATTTTTTAAAATTTTTTTAGTCTGTTTTTATATTTTGATATTAAAAATAAAATTTATAAAATAAAAAAAATATTATTTTAAATGCAATTTCTACTGATCTCTCAATCTTTTTTAAAAAAACTTCCGGTGGTTTGGTAAATTAAATTCGAAATCAATTTCTTTTTGTTTTTACTTCCGGTGGATATTGAACTGATTGTGTTTATTTTTGATGGGTATGATTTTTTGTTTCTGAAGAAATAAAATAGAAATAGAATTGAAAATAAAAGTGTGGAGCTGAATGAGGCAAAGAAAACGAACTGTCGTTTT
>Ga0325410_1003890_pt1 | contig 16819 bp, 9 predicted proteins | sample PopdelMetagenome_16_FD_206182 | JGI IMG/M metagenome (GOLD analysis project Ga0325410, IMG submission 206182) | Populus deltoides microbial communities from Bellville, Georgia, United States - Xylem-PdIQD-R3 | ecosystem: Host-associated > Plants > Phyllosphere > Stem > Wood/Secondary xylem...
TATTTTTTAAAAACATTGTTTTGAAAAATAATCATTACTATACTCTCAAACACGCTGTAAATAAAATTAAAAGTGTGCAAATATTGTTTTACTTAAAAATATATTAAAATATTTTTTTTCTAGATCTTTTAAAATTTTTATACCAATATATTAAAAACCATTAAAAAATATTAATTTAATATCAAATATATTTTTAAAAGGCATTAAACACGATTCCAAATATAAAAATAAAATGTGTAATTTAATTTATGAGATGCTTTGAAGGCAATTTATGAACCATGATTTCTTGTTGTTGTCGAGACTTGAGTGGTTACCAAGTCAATTTTTCTGTTTGATAAAGAAGAAGAGTGTTGTATGGCCAAGAATTAAAGCTTTATTAGAGGTGGGAACCGACCATCTTCCTTGCAATGTAGAACAACTGCATCTATAGGCGTAAATTGATTTGACTGGTTTTTCTCCTAATTATCGAATAAGGTTACGAAATTTAAGTGGCGGGTTACTGGATTAAACTTTTTATATATATATATTTTAAAAGAAAAAATTATTTTTAACAAAATTTAAAAAAAAAAACTCTTTTAATTGATTGATTGGGTTAGTCGAATTTGAACAAATCAATCTAAATTTCACAATGTTAATTTTGAAATTGATTTAAAATAAAAATTAATCAAGTTTCGGACCAACAAATTTTTTTAAATTTATTCTGTAAAACCACGATCGCAATCAATCAATACTATAATGTTTTTTTAATTATAGATATTTGATACTATAATAATAGTTGTTTTTCAAAATATTTTATACTTAAAAATATATTAAAGTATTTTTTTATTTTAAAAATTATTTTTAACATCAGTATATCAAAATGATCTAAAAATATAAATAAAAAAATTTTAAACTAAAAAAATAAAATATTTAAAAAATACAATTTCAACCGCATTCTCAAGAAGAAACAAAGGTAAATTAGAGAGTAAAAGACAACATTAGGACATAAAAAAGTAAGGGGACTAAAGTGAGAAAAAATGGAAAGTATAGAAACTAAAAACACAATTAAACCTTTGTCTTTTCACATGGTACCAATTATTTTCAGACCCTCAATTCATTGCTGGAGTACGTGGAGAGCTGAGACTGGTATGGATGTCCTCAATCCATACTTGAAAGCTTCGAGTTCTATTTTTTTATTTTATTTTTATATATAGAAGAGAGAGACAATGAACATAAATAAAAATATAAAAAAAAATTATTTTTTTTATTTTATATTTTACAAGTGCATAAATTTCATTTTAAAAATTATTTAATCAATTAATTTTTCTTTTTAATTAAATATATTTTTTATATCTATTTATTTTATCCATAGACATTAAAAAAAAAAAAACACAATGGTATTGACTTATGGACGTATAATTTTCTAATTTGTTGGCAATATAAATGTCAAGTCCTACTCAAAGTTGGCAATTTTTTCAAGTTTTCACATCAAACTTTCCATGGTCTTCCATTGATGAGTCTCCTCCTACTTTAGATAATGTTCTTGTTGTGCACTTGTGTTTTCTTTGTCCATTAATTTTAAATAAACCTTATCCATCACATAAAAATATCTTTTATTTTTTAAAATACTTCTTATTTGAAGAAATAACAAATTAATATTTTTAAAATATTTTTTTTGATAATTTTGATGTGATTATCAATTAAAAAATAGTTTTAAAGAACACTTTATATTACATTACCAGATACATACTTAATTATAAAACTTATTTAAAATTTTTTTCTAACTAACCATCTCAAAATAAATTTCTATTTGCATAAGTGTTTGAAGATAATTATATCAATAAATTTACAATTATAAGGACAATTATATTTGATTTAAAATTGATTAATGACATTAATTGAATTTTCAACTCAGTAAAATAATATCAATTGATAATAAAAATTCAAATTCATTTCTAGTAAAAAAAATATTTTTATTAAAAAAATATATATTATATAAAAATAATTTATGTATATAATACTCGAGTACTTGATTTATTCAGATAATATCTAAATTGAATAATTTGCTCCTTTTTTTTTTCTAAAATAGAATTAAAAAATCAAATCCTATATTTCTATTTGGATTTGAATTGTTGAATCATTGAGATCCGGATATATGAGTTTTTTTTATATATTTATTATCTCATGAAATATTGATTTGGATTTTTGATAGTTGGATTAAATTAAAATTTTATTTTTTGGAAAAAAAACCTAAAAACCATTTTCACAGGCCTAGATACGGGCTTTTGTAATAAAATCCAATATGAATAAAGCCCAATACAAAGCCCTTTGACTCTGGTCAGCAATACCAGTTAGCGAACAGAAGTAAACAGATCTTCCAGATACGCGCGTCACCTGTTCTGTACTTCTGTTTTCACTTCCTTAAACTAATCAAAGAAATTAAAATAATTTGTCTTCAAGTCTTAATGGTACCCTTGTTACGAAATCCCAATTAAAATCACGAAATTTCAAGTACATGAAAGCCCCTTTTAGTCCTTTTAGCAAGGAAAAAAAAGGAAAAAAAAGAAAATACTTAACAAAGCCTAAAAGAAACCGAAAAAAAAAGGAAAACAAAAATAATGTACGAAAATAGAAAAAGAAAACACTACACCACCACCTCAACCACCGGAACCACCGCCTCTCATCCTCTCTCTAGAAACATGCAACCACCGCCAACCACCGCCACCACCTCTAAGAAAACTCTAACACTAACCCCATCACGTCTGAAAGATCTCTTAATAATCTTATCCTTCCTAATAATAATCTACCTCCTCTTCTCCTCACCGCGACCTCAACTTTCCTTAACTCCACGCACCACCCCATCTACGACCTATCTCACCACTCGCCGCCATATTGTCTTCTCCATAGCATCTTCTTCTACTTCTTTCATTCACCGCCAACCCTACATCCGCCTATGGTACAACCCCACCACCACGCGTGCTTTCGCTTTCCTTGATCGGGAAGTTGTCGACCCCACTGGAAATAACAATCGCTCCGTAATAGATCCCACGCTCCCTCCTGTAATAATCTCCAAAGACACATCTTCCTTCCCTTATACTTTCAAAGGCGGCCTTAAATCCGCCATTAGAGTGGCGCGTGTAGTAAAGGAAGTTGTGGAGCTTAATGAACCGGATGTTGATTGGTTCGTGTTTGGTGATGATGATACTGTTTTTTTTGTGGAGAACTTGGTTACCGTTTTGTCGAAATATGATCATAATGGATGGTTTTACGTGGGGAGTAATTCAGAGAGTTATAGTCAGAATGTGAAGAATTCATTCGAAATGGGGTTTGGTGGAGGTGGGTTTGCAATAAGTTATTCGTTAGCTAAGGTTTTAGCTAGGGTTTTAGACTCATGTTTGGTGCGTTATGCTCATTTGTACGGGAGTGATGCAAGGATTTTCTCCTGTTTGGCAGAGTTAGGTGTTGGTTTGAGTCATGAGCCTGGGTTTCATCAGGTTAGTTTTGATTATTTACTTTGTTGGTGATACACCATTTTTTATTGATTTAAAATACTGAACTTGTGCATCGACCACAAGCATGTGATGAATCTTGTTTTTGAAGTTAATTTCTTTATGGAATGTTGGGGATGTAATTAGATTATAAGTGTGAAATTGTGAGAGTGAAGAATTTTAGATGTTAATGAGTGGATGATGATAAATGCCTTGTATGAGGGTCATCTGACCTCTTATATTTGTGAGAACAAATTTTATTTTTGTGTAACAAGGCATGTTGTGGAGTATAGAGACTGCGATTATGGTAGTTGAGCTGCACTGAGTTGACTTTTAGATTTTTTAATCTTCTCTAATGAAATTGGTTATGTAATGTTGCTTTGTTTCTCTTTATTTATTTGATGTTAGGATTCCTTTCTTTGCGTCGATGTACTGGTTGTTAGCATGTATGGGGCGCCTTGATTTAGTGAAATTATGAAGTTCTATTGATAGGCTTGATTAGCTTAGTTTTCTCCGGTTGTGACTGGAGGCTTTACAAAATGTCTTTTCCAAAGGAAATTTAACATTCTTGTCTTTGTTCATTGGATATCCAAGTGACTGTGTTTGTTCTTGTGAATTAGAGTTTTCTTTTGAATTTGGTGATGGAATTGAAACTTGAGAGGCAGTTTTCTGATTTAATTTGATTTTTTCTAGGTTGATATGCGAGGGGATTTGTTTGGAATGTTGTCTGCACATCCATTGTCTCCTTTGGTGTCTCTTCATCATTTGGATGCTGTGAACCCTATCTTTCCAAAAATGAGCAAGACTCAAGCTTTAGAACATCTTTTTAATGGTGTGAATGTCGACCCTGCTAGGATTTTGCAGCAAACAGTTTGCTATGACCCTGTATATTCATTAACTGTTTCAGTTGCATGGGGATATTCTGTTCAGGTGTTTGAAGGCAATGAGTTTCTTCCAGATCTTCTTACACCACAGAGAACATTTATGCCATGGAGGAGAGGAGGAAGTGCTGAATTCACTCGTTTTATGTTTAATATAAGAGAATATCCCAGAGATCCCTGTAAAAGACCTCTTGTCTTTTTCATGGAAAGTGTTACCTCTGGTGGTAAAAATGGCATTTGGAGCAATTACATCAGACATGATGTTGCTGATTGTAACAGAGGTTATGCCATGAAGAATCTGGAACTTGTTAGAGTACTGTCCCAGAAACGAGAACCAGATATTGAACAGGTACTACTAAAGGCTCATGTTGTATCCCTGGTTTGAAGACAAAAGTTAGCCAATATGTCATGTTTTGTTTTATTATTTAGTCATACAAGCTAATGTTGAATATGTCATGTTTTGTTTTGTATCCGAGTCATGCAAAAGCTGATATTTTCTTATGATTTCTCTTTATGCATTCTTCCAGATGAAGGCTCCTCGTCGACAATGCTGTGAACTTTCTCCCTTATTTAATGGGTCAATGTTCATTAGCATTAGGAAATGCGGTGCTGATGAACTAATTGCCATGCATTCCTAACATATTAGAGAATGCCAGCTGTCTAGAAGTGCAATTAGATGCAAAGCAATTGGAGTTTGATTCAGTTTTTGCTCTCATCTGGTAATTTGTTTTCACCGAAGCATGTTCTTGAATACTATTCTACACATGTTGTTGATCACTTTCCTTTTTGTTGAGACATTGTTCTGATTGTCCATCCTGGCCGTTTTATGTTCACTAATTCCTTGAACTGGATTTTGGGTGATTATTATATTCTGCGCATCAACATACTAGTTTTCGTCCAACCCCTTTACTATTCCATCTAGCCTTCTGAATAGCTGCAGGAGTATGCCTTTATATCAGTTGAAGGCTTAACTGCAAGATCATATTACAGAGGAACTTGATGTAATCTGGGATTTTATTGTAGTTACTCATCATTGACAATATTGTAGGAGTGCATGAAGAAGAGTGACATAATTTTCAAAGGTTCTCCATGCAATAAATATCGAGCTAGATTCTCTCTGAGATATACAATAACCCTCCTGCTTTCCCTTCTTCTCAGGTTGGAACTTACATGCGTTAAATACAATGCTTCATGCTGGCATAGTATGACTACGCAAACATTTACTGCCAGCTAAAGTTTCCAGCCTTAGATTTGATGCCAGGATGTGCAAGCAACGACCAAGAGAAGAGACGTGACCACAGAGGAGAGTCAAAGTCTTGCTATCAATTTACACGGCACCAATGTATTCTTTCAGTGAAAATGTAACTTTCAGAATTTTGGTGAGTTTGTAAAGCTTATGAAATCAAATTTTGTCAACAATGTCACATTATCCAAGTAACGTTATCGACTCTGGAAGTCGATTCTTTGTTTCCACCTTTGATGTCCGTTGAAGCCCATGTTATGGTTTCTTGAGCACGAAGGGTAAGTGTGGTTTTCAGATCTCGATGTGGACAACTGGTTTCAGCCATCGAGTTTTCCCAGTTGGGAGGGCAGGCAACTATTTGTGAGCTTCAAAAGACAAAGGTCCTCCTTGATGTGTGGCCAATTTATCAATTGCTTTTGAAACTGTAGATGGGACCTGGAAAAATGTGAACTTGCCTGGTGGGTTAACGGTTCTCGAAAAGATCTGTAGATGGCTGCACCTTTTCAAGGTTCTTGAACGTCATTTTCATGACTATTTTAAGGTTCTGATTTTGCTTTGATGTGAACCTTGAACACTTTTCTTGTTGATCCAAAATGCATGTGTCCAGAACAAGCTACAAGGTTTATTAAGTATTGGATTGCACATGTCATGACACGACAAACAATAATTAATTACAGAGCAAGCATTGTTAACGTTGTCATTGATGAGCACTGTTTTAATAGATTTCATTTTCTTAAATATTAGGTTACCTGAACTCTCTTTATGATGCATATCTGTTATGAAATAGTATTAGCCCATGTAGTGGTTGCTTTTGCGAGATAAGAAAATCATGGGGTGGTTTAATCTTATGAGAATAGTTATTTATTTTTTTATTTTATTCTTAATTATAATGTTTTTTTTTCTTCTATTTGAAGGGGATATTTTTTTTTTCTATTTGGTGTTATTATGATTCTTTAGCTTTTTTTTTTTTTTATGTAAAGAGTTGTGATAGCTTTTTAATAAGGAAAAATATAAATGCATAAAATTGAGTATTTTGAGAGTTTTCTCATATTTATAGTGTTATCGGTTTTTGATGGTTTTAACTTGTAACAAATCTCTTATCCTTTGCTCCGTTTGCATTAATTAGTATCAGAGTACAACGATCATCGATGGTTATTTTGTTTTGTTGCTGTGTTTTGTAGAACAATTATGGCTAGAAAAGATTGCAAAATAGGACGTGCTTATATAGAAAGGGATGAGGAGGTTTCCTTTCGAGAAAAAAAAGTCCAAGAACTAGTATGTTGTTTCCGTTTATATCAGTTGTTGTCATTTAAAATTCTGGTGATGAGATTCATGATTAGGTGGCTCACACAAATATATTGTGTTAGGGATTTACAATGAAGTTGCCCGCATAAAAATATTGTGTTAGGGATCTATAATGAAATGATCGACACAAGGGTATTAGAGACCACGATGGGTGACTCACATATAAAAAAAATATTCTTGATTAAAGATAATTTCTAACTAAAAACTAAACTCGAGGAGGAGTTCCTTTCAATCCAACCCAAAGAGATTAATACAAGAACTTTTTTAGCAAAATAGATATTTTTCTTAGTTAATTTTATTTATTTCTATTTTATGTTATGATGTTTTCTAGTTTTTTTCCTATTTGAATGTGTTATTTTTTCACTGAATTATTTTTTTTTTCATTTGGTATTATTAGAGTTTTTTTTTATATGTAAAAAGTTGTAATAATCTTTTAATAAAGAAAAAGATATAAAAAGAATAAAATTAAATATTTTAAGAATATTTGATGTATATGTTTAAGGGTTTTAATTTGTTACAAATTCCTTATCAATCACTCCGCCTGTATCATAAACATACGGACACAAGGAGTTACTTGATTTTGACTCATCTTTTCAATATTTATGGTTTGAATACCTTGCCTGCCCCATGTTAAACCCTAAACATCTGGCCAATAGTTACCCTTAGAAGTCACAGTTTGACACTTTAAGATGAAGTTGCTTTCAATATACGAAGTCAAATTTCAATGCTATAATGTGTTTGGCTTCAATCCATGGAGCCCGCCATTAGAAAAACAAGAATACTTTCTTTGCTTCCTCACACCTAACCCTCTCTTTATTTCGCCATCTATGGGGAAATAACGAACTTGAAATGTCATAAGTAGACAACTTGCTTCTACCTTTGCTTCAATCACGGAATTGTAGGTATTTATACAGTTCAAATACTTGACTGTCTTCTCTTAGAACAGGCTTTCAAGAAGCTGAATCAAGAATCCCTTCTAATTCATTCCCCCCTCACCCCTCCTCGAGATGAAACTCCGGCAGCTATTGCCGGAAAAGCCCCATTTTCCTTCTCGGTTTATCCACCTAGTTATGGTCTCATTTTCTGCTTGCATCATCTGTCTTCTCGTGTCACTCTTCCTGGTAGGCACTTCCAGGCTTGCACATATAAATTCATCTTCAGGAAACGTGCGTGCTCCAACAACTCTTAATCATATTGTGTTTGGGATTGCTTCAAGCAAAATCTCGTGGCCGAATAGAAAGGAATATGTTAAGCTGTGGTGGAAGCCAGACCATATGCGAGGATGTGTGTTCCTGGAGAGCATGGTTGAGGAAGCAAATTCCTACAATGACAGTGGTTCACTCCCTCCTGCATGCATCTCGGAGGACACCTCTCGGTTTCGTTATACTTATCGAAATGGTCGCCGGTCAGCAATTCGTGTGGCGCGTGTAGTTTTTGAGACCGTGGCACTTAATCACTCTGATGTGCGGTGGTTTGTTTTTGGGGATGATGACACAGTTTTCCTTCCTGAGAATTTGGTGAAGACTCTTTCTAAGTATGATCATGAGCTTTGGTACTACATAGGATCTAATTCTGAGATTTATGAGCAGAATAGAGAATTTGGCTTTGAGATGGCCTTTGGTGGTGGAGGATTCGCCATAAGCTATCCACTTGCAAAAGTTTTGGCAAAGGTTTTCGATGCTTGTATAGAACGATATCCACATCTATATGGAAGTGATTCCAGGATCTATTCTTGCTTAGCAGAGCTTGGCGTGGGATTGACTCATGAGCCTGGTTTCCATCAGGTGTCTTTTGGTTAAGTTATGACTTCACACACACACACAAAATGTCTATTCTGAAATATTCTAATGGTATATGCCAAATTTCCAGGTTGATATTCGAGGAGATCCGTTTGGCTTGTTGACTTCACATCCTCTGGCGCCATTGGTATCCCTTCATCATTTGGATCACCTAGACCCCATCTTCCCTAACATGACAACTATGAATTCAATAGAGCATTTCTTTAAAGCAGTAAATATTGATTCCCAGAGGATTTTGCAGAAAACAGTTTGCTATGATCGTTGGTTTGGGTGGACTATTTCTGTGTCATGGGGCTATGCTGTTGAGGTATATGGCAATCACGTATTTTTGCCTGACGTTCTCCCCGTGCAGCAAACATTCAGGCAGTGGAAAAGGGGAGATGGTTTGGCTGGGGTGTATACTTTTAACACAAGAGAACCTCATCCTGACCTATGCCGAAGACCGACAATCTTCTTTCTGGATCACGTGTCTTCTGGCAGGGACCGAATTACGAGCCTTTATAAGAAAAGTTTTGCAAATTGTTCTAACGACATGGCTTCACCAAGGAAACTAGAAGAGATCAAAGTATATTCGCAGAAGCTTGATCTCAGTGATAAACAGGTATTTTGCTTAACAGCTTCATGGCATATCAGAATTCAATTCATATTACAAGTTTCTGGCAAATAATACTTGCTTTATTTCATTTCTCATTCAGTTGCATTTTTGTGAATCACAAATAATAGTTGTGCTGTTTCATCTTTTGTTCAGCTTCGGGCTCCAAGGCGGCAATGCTGTGATGTATTGCCTCCTTCTTCTGGCAAAGTGATGGAAATTGCAATTAGAGAATGCAAAGAGGAAGAACGGGTATATATGCATTAATAATTATAATTCATTGGAGTATGTGTATCAGTTCAGGTAGCTTCTTGACTTCAGGATCCAAAATAGGGAGCATAGATGCTTGTCATATTGGTTGGAAAAGATTGTAGACTTGTTAATCTATATTGTTTTCTCCTCCACTTCGCCTTGAGATAGCAGCAGAAACTTAATAGACCAGGTCGAAGCACAGTCTGCAAATTTTTCATGGCAGGATCTCTGCCTGAGGTGAAGCCTAAGTACAGTTTTGACTTTTCCTAATTGCTTCTGATCAGAGACTTAGTATGATTAGAAAGCAAGGAAAACGCACATATTCGGCTTTTCAAGCTGATGCAAGCAAAGAAGTATAACATGCTGATGCTTAGAAAGAACTCCATGAGAATATATCAAGGAAGCTTCAACAATGCCTTCACCCTGTACACATACTTGCTATTTTCAATATTGTAGCTTATGCACAAACTTGTGATTCAAAAATAGAGAATACAGATTACTCTTTAGTGCCTCGAGATGTTCTTTTGATTGTAATGCAAGTAAATTTAGCACTGAAATGACCAAAGAAAACGGATTAAAAAAATGTCTGCAAGTGATAATTCACATTTGATCTGCAGAATTAAGATCCAGATTGATACTTTGTACTTCACAGCTTTTTTTTCTTTTACCATCTGTATAGAGCTTTTACTTCCATATTATGTCCGCAGCTGTTTCGGAGAACCTGGATACGTCCTGACAACACTTAATTTCATAAAACCAATTTGCAATTTCTCATGAAAAGGACCAACTCCATACAGTAACTCACAGATTGCGAAAAAAATATTTAGAACTTTCTGATCCTTTCGACCCCAGATGAGTTTCTACTCTACAACTCCTCTGCTTTTACTTACAAACTCCACACTTGGCCAACCATGTGATGGGCTGTGTTAGCGTGGATTCTGTAACAAGAAATCTCCGTTTACGTACTCCTTCATAAGCATCATGTTCTTCATAGATTTCAAGCCTAAATAAAAAGGACTTGGAATTTTTGAGAGATTTATTTATTTATTTAAAGAGCTTATCTTATAGAAAATTTTATATTTTCTAGATTTTTTTTAATGTGAGACCCTGCTATTAGACTCTTTTTTCAATCTCACATGATATTATTTTATTGATTGATATTTATTTTATGAAATCTTATATTTATGACAAGAAATCTTAAATATCTATTTTCATATATCACCTTCTATTGGAAAAAAATAAAAATAAAAATATAAAGGGCCATTCATTTTCCATGTTATTTATTTTAATTTAATTTAATTTTTTTATTTAAAAATAAAATGAAAATGACACATGATAAAATTTAATTGGTAATTTTTTTTTATTTCTACATATACCCTCTCGAGATAAATTTAATTTACTTACATTTAGAAATAAGTAGTGGACATGTCTTAAAAATTTAGCTGAAAGGATTTTATACTGCTAATATATTTTTTAACTAAAACTTGGTTTCATCATATTAAATTTTCATAACAAATATATTTTATTATGAAAATAAAATATAATTATCAAAATTAAAAATTTAAAAATCATTTTGATTGAAATTTATCAAATCAAATTGATAAATAAAATTTATCAAATCAAATCAATTGATACAACCAAAATTGGAAATTGGCTTTTCTTTCAACTTTTTTATTGGAGAAGCTCTAACAGTCTACTGTACCTCTATTAGGGCATCTCAAAAAAAAAAAAAAAAGCTAAAAAAAATGATAATTTTTTTGGTTTTTATCCCTCATTTTTATAGCTCAAGAGGAGAGCTATATTGGAGAGCTATTGGTGCATGACCTAGTCTATTCATGGGCTTGTACCCATACATTTAGTTGAAAGATGTATATGTTAGGCTTTTCACGTTATCCAATTGTAATAGATGATTGAATCAGAACCTCCTTAGGTGTGAGTTTGATGCATATGTAATTGTAATATCAATAATTCTAGACATGACAGCAGAAAATCACTTAGGTGTGAGTTTCTATATCTTTTACATGCATTGAAGTGATAACAAAGTGCTAGGTATAGGCATTGTGCCAAAAACTAATGAAGACATGACAGAAGATTAACATACCTGTTAGCTTGATATTACTAGTATTTCAATTGTATTGCCTTGAATAGGAAATTGAAGATGTTATGCAGCCTGAATAATTAGTTCTTTTTTTCTTCTAGTTTTTTGTCAGATGGTGTTAGTAAAGAAGGTTATTCTACCATGGATTCACTTTCAATTGGACTTAATACACTTAGAAAAGCAACTGGAAATTTATGTGATGAATATAAGCTTGGACAATGTGGCTTCGATCGGTTCAGTTGACAAGGTATCCCTTCTTCTGTACATTTGATGCGTGCAAAACATTTATCTACCTATTACAATGTCTGTAAAAAGGCTTTCAAGAAGCTCAGGACAGGGTTAGAAGAGCTCAAAATACATAAGTAATGTTGGTTGCCAAACTGCTGCATCGAAACCAGTAGGGTTGTTGGGTTTCTGCTTAGAAGGAGAGAAGCTACTTGTCTATGAGTATCCGCTCAATGGGAGCCTGGACAAAGTCCTATTCAGTGTCGATCTTTTTCCTACCATTTCTTTTTTATTGGTCCTGTCTACTGAAGCAACTGCATTGCCATTACTTTTGGAGACATCGACATCAAAGTTTAGCATTAATGGCAGAGCAAATAGGAACAGTGATATAATTTCAGATAACTGCTTTCAAATTTGCATGTATGAGGTGAATTGTTCTCTATTTGTAAAACGTATCGAGCTGCCCCTATTGGCCCTCGCTTGAGTGCTTAAATTTGTGGAACAGCTTTAGAGTTGGTGGATCCTACATTAGGTACCAATGGCCAGAAAGTGAAGTTCTGAAGTGCATCCATATAAGGTTATTCTGTGTTCAAGAAGCTGTTGCTGACGGACCTACAATGTCACAGATTGTCATGATGCTCAGTGGTTAAACTATAACCTCTCCAGCACCGTCACACAGCTTTTGTGTCCATGGAGAATTCAGGATCAGAAGATTCCGGTTCATCTCAATTGCCAGAGTCATTACAACAATCTATAAATGAGGTCTGGATCACTGAATTAGATCCTTGCTAGTGATGGAAAGTGGTAACATGGAGACACTGCTAGTCCGCCAATTGGGTTTGACATGACTGGCACAGAAGTATGTTTCTGTTAGTTAACAGCAGAAAATAGAGAATTCGTGCTCCCATGAGGTATTGTTTTTGTTTCACAGTTGACTGGAAATTTAAGCAAGATGGAGAGATAATTTTTCGTATTCCTATAGCTGAACTGTATTTGCGATAACAAAAGAACATATTTTTCAATACCTTTTACGGATTAAGATGCATAAGATGTTATCAGAATCTAAGGACAATTTTTTCAGGATTTTCCATTTCCATGATCAGAGCTTGCTCTAACTTTATCCCAATGCAACTGTTTTATGACTAGGGGCTACTCAATTGGAGATACAGTCGTTGTGCTTTGTGATATTAATAAAAAAGGCTTGAAGTCATTCATGGTGAGAGGCATCTGAGGCTCTTCTCCACCTCCATTAAAAACCCACCAGGGTGTAGGGCCACCCCTGTCAACCCTCTTTATTAGTCTATGCCCACGACCTCATTTCAACCTCCACCATTAAGATCACTTAACAACATTTTACTACTGTCACTCCACAATATTTTTATAAAATCTGATTTAAAGTTCAATCCGGTATAAAACCTTTCCCCAAGAGAGTATCGAACTCTCACTAATTAATTAAGCACATATTTCATACGACATAATGCTATGGTCTCAAATAAAAAAAAAAAAACTAGATTAAATAAAACAATAGTTCAAGCTGCTAAATTTGGATTCAATTGTAAGAAATCAACCGGATCAGCGACCATAATCTGCTCGCAAATCATTTTTACCATCAGTAATATTATATCAAGACAGAGGACATTCAAGATGATCCAGACTCTAGACATACCTACCATATCTGTTGTTGCTACAAATTCTTTAAAATAGAACATTTTCAAGACTAAAACCATTAACTCCAAGATCCAGATGACTCATATTTTGATTACCAAAATGATCGCTAGCCATGGTTAACTCATTTGCCCTGGCAGCCACATTCTTCTTTAACTCTTCCATGGCCCTCACATACTCCTCAAGCTCCTCCAATTCCATATCATCAATAGGTTCATCCCACCAGAACCTTGCATTAACATCGTTTTCACACACCTTATTCCACTGTTCAGCCATTGCCACCTGCTTCTTCTCCTCCCCCAACTCTTTCAATGCCTCCTCGTACTCTTTGTTCCATTGTTGAACTTGAGGGTCATTATTACTCACGGCCCCTAGTTCCCTAGCAGTAGAACTGTCACTGAGATAACGATCAAGTACCATGTCGACATCGGGGTGACCAAACGCAAAGACCTTTTTCCCTGGAGAGAAGGCAAGGATGGCCACTTGTGCCCCGCAGAGAAGGCTGAGCTCGCTTCCTTTCTTGACTAGACCCCCACGACGCTTTGAGAACGTCACCTGTAGATTGCTCTTCTCTTCTATCTTCTTGATCTCTATTTTTTGACGGCCTTGGGTTTGCTTTTTGCGTTTATTTAACATCACCATGTTGATGAAGGAGAGAAAGATATGAAGGGAGATTCTATATATATGTGAAGGTTTTATTGTATACAAGTGGTGAAATGAGCTATATATACTTGTAACTTAGACAAAATTACAACCAGTAGCTGTGTACACAGGCTCAGTTGTTTCCATTATTGCAAGAATAAAAGATTTGGGTAGAATTACAGTTAATCAGCACCATTAAAATAGCTAGAGGTTCTGTTATTTCCATAGATACATGAGAATAAAATATTTTCAAGATTTGGTAGAAGAAAGTGGTGAATAATTGACTCTGATTTAGGAGAAAATGAAGGAGGTATATATTTGCTGGTACGTAAGATATTGAATAAGGAATGCCATATTTTCTTCCTCTGTTCATCAAATTTAGAACGATTTATACTCCTTAAACACACCAAAATTTAAGATCATTTATGTCTTAACAATTAAGACAAACCACCTTCCCTCCCTCATGATATATAAGGATGCTCAAACTATCTATACACACGTGTTTTTATTAAAAAAAAAAATTGCTCTCGCGAGAGTAATATTCAATATGGGCCTACAAACAATACAAGGAGACGACTCAATCATGAATTGAAGTGTGCGAAAAGGAAGATTCATTAGACTTCTACGTACCCAGTTAAATGAATAATAAATGGAGTAAATCAGTATTTAATTAGTTCATAAGTTAATTTGTCCTTTTAGTTTTTTAAAAATTACAATTAAGTTACCTTGTTAGAAAGTCTTTTTGGTTTTGTTTGTAGTAGGTAAATTGAAGATTTAGACTAATAAAGGAGGGTATTTAAATAATAAAAAACAAATAAATTAATAACAAAAAGAATAGGTTATAAACATATCAATATATATAACTTAACGATTTAATATAAGTTCTTCTAATTAATTAAAGAGATTAAATAATTATTTTATTAAAAATAACAGTACTTATATTGAATTTAATAGTTGAGTCTAAAAGACTTGAACCTTATGATGGATGACTCATTCTTAGTTTTATATATATTTTACTAATATTTTTTAAGGTTTGTTAAATGGATTTTCATTAGGTTGTCTAATTGCTTCACTATTATTGTATTTAATTTAGTTGTAGTATATATGACGTCCATTTAAATTAAAAGACAAAGCCCTATGATAACCCATTCTCAATTTTATATATTGCTTTTTTTAATATTTATTTATTGATTAATTTCATGTGAGAGTGATGATTCTAATAAAAACATAATCATATTAAATATTAGTATAATCTTATTGTATAAAATGCCATAGAAATACAAGTTGTTGGCTCATTAGTAGAATTATTCACATTATATAATTCTGTAATTCTGAAGTCAGGCATGAAAATAAATATGTTATATCCTATTTATTGGGTTTCTATATATATATATATATATATATATATATATATATATATATATATATCCATGTGAATATCGAAACCCAATAATATATTCAGGTAATGAATATTATATGTATAAAAAAAATCTACCCTTACATGCATTAACACAAATGAAGCTAGTCTAGCGTCACATGCATTAACATAAATGACATGCCTTCTGCGTATCAAATTCAAATAGAAAGATAAACTTGATAAATAATATAATTGGTCAGATTTTAAATTTATTTTTTTATAAAATTACAAGTTTGTGTTTTTTCAGAGTCATTAAAAACTTACATAATTATTTATTTTTAAAATTTATAAAATTAATAGAGATGGTGCAAACTATCCTTACTATTCATATTAATAAAAATAAATAACCCAGTCTAAAGTCTTTTTTAACTTAACTAATATTAAAAAAAAATTGAATAGGTCGACACGTTACCCACCTCAGTCAATGCTGCTTTTGTATTATATATTGCAGTATTATCCTAAGTTTAAACCCATCAAGCTAGCTGTCCTTGCAACCATGTCTTTCTCCAACTTTGCCTCCTCTCTATGTCTAATAACCTTTTCTCTCCTTCTCCACGCTGTTTTTGGAGCAGGCCCAAATTTCCATTTATGTTCATCTCCTGAGAACTTCACTGCCAATGGCCCTTATGAATCCAACCTAAACAAGCTCACTAGTTACCTCTACTATAAAACCCTTCCTACAGGTTTTGGTATGGGTTCAAGAGGCCACACCCCGGACCAAACATACGGGCTTGCTCTTTGTAGAGGCGATGTCTCAACCTCAGATTGCAAAACCTGTGTTGTTGAGGCGAGCAGTGAGATTCGAAAGCGCTGCCCATACAACAAAGCAGCTATCATTTGGTATGATAACTGCCTTTTGAAGTACTCAAACAATGGGTTCTTTGGCCAAATTGATACTGGAAACAAGTTCTACATGTGGAACGTGCACGTTGTGAGTGAGCCAGCTCCATTCAATAAAAAGACCAAAGAGCTTTTGAGCCAGCTTGCCAATAAAGCTCAAGCAACCCCCAAGTTGTTTGCAACAGGAGAGAGGGAACTAGGAAAATCAACCAAGCTTTATGGTCTGGTTCAGTGCACTAGGGATCTTTCTAGTGCTGTTTGTAAGAAATGCCTTGATGGTATAATTGGTGAACTCCCAAGCTGCTGTGATGGGAAACAAGGTGGCAGGGTTGTTAGTGGGAGTTGCAATTTCATATATGAAATATACCCTTTTGTCAATGCTTAACTACTTGT
>Ga0325410_1003892_pt1 | contig 16815 bp, 8 predicted proteins | sample PopdelMetagenome_16_FD_206182 | JGI IMG/M metagenome (GOLD analysis project Ga0325410, IMG submission 206182) | Populus deltoides microbial communities from Bellville, Georgia, United States - Xylem-PdIQD-R3 | ecosystem: Host-associated > Plants > Phyllosphere > Stem > Wood/Secondary xylem...
TGTGCAGGTACGTTGCTAAAAGAAAATAATTAATAAACAAGCCAGGTGGACATAATTGATGTAAAAAATGTTTAACAAATTACCCATTAATCACTCGCATAAAATCAAATGTGATGCAAATAGCTGTGATTTTCAATTCAGTAATGGGTCATCTTTATTTTATTTTATGAGTGGAAAAAATCAAGCGGACTACAAGCAGGGTATATTAATGTTGCCGACATGGCACGCATCAACTAGATCTTTACAAAGTCAAAAATATGAACTTGTCCCTTGGTGGTTGGCTGGCAGGCAATACCAATAGCTTGACGTCGTAGCTAAAAAAAACGATGTTCTTGTTTTCTTCTCATTCTAGTCAATCGTCATCCTGTTCCTGCTAGCAACTAGGACAATTTATACTATATAGTAATTGAAGATATTTCATTTAATATCTCAAACAATCAAGTAAAAGCTAATTAATAATCTCAATACATTATAAGAGCTCATTATAATTAATTACGTGCAAGCTCATTTGCACTTTCAACATCTGTAGATCACTCAATCACATGAACAGTTTCCAAGTAATCTATTATTATTTATAATAGATTGAGATTTTAAAATTCAAATATTCGCGTGTTTGTATTTGAATATCGTTGATGTATCCATTTTCCTCTGCGGGGGAATTATTTAGCCAGGCAGGGGATCATATGGGAGAGAAGACTTTTTCTTATGCGAATACCCAGGTCAACCAAGTCAACACTTTTTTTTTCCCCTTATACATTCGCAGAAAACGTAGACCTCCATGCATGCGTTTACATTAGAAAAAATACACACACACAGACCCACTAACCAGTGGCTCCTTTGGATCTTATAAAGCCGCGTCATGGCAGGGGCATGACTCTTGGAAGTAGGGTTAATTGCTGTGGATCTAGGAGAAGTCAAGAGATTATGGTGCTGTGTTTTACTTTTTAACCAGGGCCCTTGCGTGGTAAATGAAGGCTTTTCCTCAAGGATACAATCGAGATACTTCTCTCCCATCGCATGATAATAGAAATATATTATATAATTAGAGATCGGGTCTTAATTTATCGAAAAAAGATAAATCAACGCATAGCCTTTAAACCAAAGATGCTCGTACATTTATTTATTTTTAGCTGGTACGCCTGGGAGGGTGACCATGAGGAGGATAGGCAGTGTCTGTGCGGTGGGTGCTTCATTATTTGGGCCCATGGGCAAGCCGGTGCTTGAGGTGATCTTTCGAGAAAGTCTTGTCACATTCTGTATTTTTTTCAAACATTACAACAATTATCTCATTTAATACATCAAACGAAGAAAAAAAAACAGATCCGAAATTTGTCTCTCCTTGTTATCTTTGAGAGGCGAGTAAAATAATATTTGTCAAGGAGTGCTGCATGGGCCATGATTATTTAATCCCACCGAGTCAGTGCATATGGCCTGTAATTAGAGAGATTAAACTAAGCAAGTGACCAGTATATATGCCAGTGCACAGAGATTAGCTCAAGAGAAGATAAGGATTCAAAGCTTCTCGAATTGAACACCTCTTTAGTGAGACACTGGTCGAAGCTCCAGTGCTGAGATCACGATCCACAGGCGGAGCCTAGCCAGATAAAGACACTGAAAAAACAAGAGGGAGGGAAGCTAGCCAATCAGTCCCAAGGACACCCTGACCGTGTATAGGTTTTAACCTAATATAATATTGTATGGTTTTTAATTAAAGCAACCACGTCTAATCTTAGATAATTAGTTCCCATAATTTGGATCTCGTGGTGTTTTTAAACTCTACGTGGCCTTACCTAACCCCCATACGTTACAGGTTAATTAAGTCTCTTCGGATTTTCTTAGGACATACATACATATCGATGTCACAACTCGCAGTTTGTCCACCGGGAGTTCATCAAGCATGGTGTTTTAGGAGGGTTTATTTTTTTTTTCTGGTGATATTTTTTAAATTTATTTCTCACGGCCTGATTTAATTAATATTCGAACTATAATAGTTGCGCAAGAATACTTTTTACCCATCAAATTAACCCCACGTATTCCTCTAGTTCTGTTTTAGTTTACGGTCAAAACTCGAGGGATTTAATTGTTTATTAATCAAGATTGCAGTTGAAAATGGAACCTCTCGCAAGATTAGTTAATAAATTAGTCTTACTTCAATTATATTCTGAGTTATGAGTCCGAGTCAATGTTCAAAACCCCGTCTCGACTTAAGTGGAAAAATCACCCATCTCATCACGGAGGGGTCAGAGTCAGCATTGATATACACAGTACACTTGCATTAGGATATACGCAACTTGGGGGGCTTCATTACATCGCGGTGCCAACTTAACATGCTACATACATTTATAGTATCCATGTGTACGGCTAATAATGGTAGTCTTTGGTTACTGTTTCAGAAAAAAAAATTGTGAGAATAAAAAAGATCAGATATAATTGAAGATAGAGGTAAAATTATATGGGGGTAATGGTGTATAAGATAGGTAATTGTTTTTTATCATGTTTTGTTGTATTGCTATTCAATAATTATATATTATTTTTATTTTAGTTTAGTTTTTATTAAGTGTTAAAATTAATGATAATATAATAACCCTGGTTATAAAATAAAAAACAACTCAATGATTTAACTTGAGATTTAACCGACTTAGAGCCGGATTGGTTCAAGAAAGAATAGATTAAAGATCGATCCGACATGTGGTATGTATTATTTTTTACACGATATTTTGAAGATAAAAAAACAATACATATATCTTTATAATCATGTTTTTTTAATCATCTGTACTAGAAATATATAAATTAATTCTAAAATTATTTTTAAAATAAATTTATTTATATATTTTTATTTTATCAATCGAATATATTTTTATTTTTATTATCACCGTCTTTTTTATCCCGAAATAAATATCCTAAATCAACCTGTAACTTCATAGACTATAACCATTTAAATATACCTGACAATCATTTATAGATACATTGATGTTAGTGTAAACGGAAACTTTAATTAATAGTTTTGAAAGCATGATACTAATACCAGTGATGATTACATTTTCGAAATCGTCATAGAAAATCATTTGATATATTCTCAAAGATTTGATGTCGAATTCTACTAGAAAAAGGAAAAAGTAACAGCAGAAGAGGTTAGGTCCCCTTGCTGTAACTGCGCCCTCTTGAAAAGAAATAAATAAGTGTATATATATATATAAACACACACCTGATCATGAAGTATAATCAGATTCTTTTTCAATTCTGCAGTCAAAAAACGACGACGGAAGGTGACAAGCAAGCACTAACGTGGGGTCCAAGTTTGAGATGATATAGCAGCAGTAGTGATGGTAACCTTCAAAGTCCAAAGTTAAGGTTTTTGACATTTAGGGCACAAACATATCATATGCGAAACCATCAGAGATTCCCTGAGTTTATTTGTGAATTGGGGCGTCCGGTTCTCAATACGACACCACTCCTGCAACCTCAACTACATATTTTCCTAAAACCGTGTTGAAGATATGCATAATTGATGACAAAGAAATCTCAAGTCTGTGCTGTTACTTTGACTAGTAATATTATATTTCCTAGGCCTCCTCTAGGTCTTCTTCATCATTCTCGTATTGTCTGAAAGCATATTTATTTATTTTTATTTTAAAAATGTTTATTTAATTCATTTTTTAATGTCTTTTAGATCTTTTACTAATATTAAAAATAAATTTTAAAAAATAAAAAAATATTATTTTAATATATTTTTAAATAAAAAAAAACAACTATTGCTAAAATACCAAACAAACTCTATATCTCACTGAAGCATTGTAATTAATACCTTCCATCCCTCTCTTTACAGCTACTAGCTAGCCATCAGCAAGTTCGATTTCACCATTCCTTCGTTTGCCAAAAAAAAAGATTGGGAAAAGTTCAAAAAATAGCTAACATATAGAGATAATCTTAATTAGGTCCCCAATCTATTTTTTTTATCCTGATTAAGCCCCCAATTAATTAATAGAATTTCAATCGGATCATTTAATTAGATTACGTTAACAAAATAGTCAAGTAGTCATTTTAAAAACATGTGATCTCTCTTTACCCTCATTAAAAACGCATGAGTTTACTGAAATTTCTCACATAAAGAGATTTATTCATGTAAAGGTTTTGCAATTATTCATATAGTTTGATATATCATAGTGTGATACATCATGAGAGCTTCACGCGATTCAAAGTGAAGATCTTAGAAGATTCACAATTTTTTTAATTTTAGAAATTTTAGAGAATCTGATTGAGAATTCATTGAAATTTTAGAAATGTAATTGAGATGAAGAATAGGGACCTAATCGATCCTACCCTCAAAGGCTGGGGATTTCTGCGGGGTTTGCTCAAATACAAACTAGTATTATAGTGTTATATTTATAGATTATTTGGTATTGAGATTTAATTACCTTTTCAAACGTGTTCAGATTTAAGAATATTAATTTATTTCAAAAATGATGAAAATAATTCTTTGTGAGTATTTTTAATTGTATTTAACTTCATCACATTAAAGCTAGTATTAGGATAAAAATATAATTACATTAAAACCATTAAAAAAACATTTTAAAAAAATCATTCCGTGCTTAAAAGTATTTTGAAGAACTCCTTCCGAAAAACATCATAAGATACCCACTTGATTTGCATTTTTTTCCCCCTTTAAACTTCAATGATCAATGTGTGATGCAGCTGATGGTATGAGGTAAAACCACCACCTTTTTCTTGTTTTTTCTTTTTTCAAAAATCATGTATAAAAAAGCCAACACGGTTGAGCTTCGAAATTATACTTATTGGTGATGGTGTGATCTTTGATTGTATGAAATCCAAGGTTCGACCGATGATATTCTCTGTAAGAACGCAGATAAACAGTGCTGCCCGACATAGCCAGCTCTAACCGGAAGTCGATAGAAAGAAAATCATTTCGAGTGGACACAGCACAGCTGTCAGAAAATAGTAGCATTATCGAAAGTTTTGCCTGAAGTCGAGCAAGAAGATCATCAATAAGCCATGGTGAACAATCTTTAGTTGAAATTTGTTGCAGAAATTACAGGAAGGAAATGTCAGTCCATGACAGATGAACATTGCTTAAGCTGAAAATAATTCCTGCAAGGAACTGGGAAAATAATCAACCAAAAAGTTATATCATACAATGCTACCAAATCTGGGACCACTGGGTATAAATGTGTAATGCCCTTATCATAAATTGAAGATCTACTCACAGCAACTTGTCATAAAATGCCGCTATGATACACTAGGAAGGCTTATCCAGTTTGTTGTCAGTAAGAAGGGAAAAAAATCCCAGATACATTGCATTCTATAGACAGTGTGACTTTTTTAGACCCCATCTTATTTCCATTGTTCAAAGAATCCAAACCCACTAAGTTTCCTTTGTGGAGCAGATGCAGCTCACATCTTTGAGCACTTCGAACTAACTACATCCAGGGTCCCCTCTCTATGCTCTCTTAGTGAGCTGAAGAATATGAAGATCAATATTATCTTTTTTCAAAAGTCTGTTAATGTGGACCATAAGGTGATGGTAACCCTTTGGCATGTTGGCTCTCCATTTCAAGAAGCATCAAGGACTTCTGCCTCTGGTATCTGTTTCTCTTGGCAGCCATTGCTGGGAGAATACAATTGGATGAAATTAATCAAGATTCAATAACGAATGCATGATACCAAATGAAAAATTAGAGTGAGCACATATAGTTGTCACATAAACTGAAAGGTTCGAATTCTTTCACGGCGGCAACTACAGTGATGGAGACAAAACTTTTAGAAAGGTTGATGTCAGATAAGAGACCTGGACAAATGAAACTATGGAGAAAACACTCCTACTTTTTCCCTTTTCTTTTTGGCTAGGAATAACACCATCGAATTTAAATAGTTAACTGAGGATGAGAAACCTTCCATAACGACAGCTGATATAGCCAAATTGAAGATGATGGAATAGCCATTACTACACGCTATAGAAGTTTCATGTTGTGCTACTTTCAAACAAGATCTATATGGATCCAGTTAGGAGACCAGATCTCTTGGACAGACGACTTCCTTGGCTACTATGGAAGAAACTCTTTTGATGATGAGATGATATATCATTGGCATGATACCCAGTTGCAAATTCTAGGTGGTAGTTACCCTATCTTTGGTATATTGTGAAGAATAGCCATTGAGGGATGAAAAGAAATGTAAGGTGTATCCACATGATGTCAATGTGGTTAGCACTGGTTTTACAGCTCTAACTAAAACTCTGGGAACAAGGCATACACAAAAGTACAGACTATGATACCTACAAAGTACTAACATCATCCAGCAGCAGTTCAATGACTGAAAATATATCACAAGTGGCTACATGCAACGTTCAACTAAACAAAGGTTTGCATTTCAAATGACATCTCATTCCCAAGTCCCAATCCTTGTTGAACTACTCCTGCAGTTTATATGTTATATGGTGCTGCAAGAATAAATATAGTTCCAGATTTCAGATCCTAATTTAATCTAAAGTAAAAAATTTTATTCTAAACTAGCATCTCCTAGTGGTTAACACCGGAATTTTAGCATGTTGTATCAGGAATAGAGAATCCTAAATGATTAGTGGTTTCAAACTATTCTGCAATAAAAGGAAGTCAAAATAAGGTCCAGAGGTGGAATGCAGTCTCGAATTTGACTGGCCTCTAGAGGAGTGATATCTAATATGCTCAGTAATGCAAGCCTTAATTCAACAACACGTTGTGACAGATGACATATCACAGACCATCTGATAGCCATGACATCATGAATGAACGCAAAAAAAGCTAGAAGTTGAACATTCTTGAGAAATACTTACACATTAGATCGTGAGGTGGAGCAAAGTCGTAATCATTTCGACGCCTCCTGATGCAGATTATGTATCCCAATACAAGCACAGAAACAATTACCAGGCAGGATAAGCCTATCCCAATTTTACCACCAGTGGACAAGCGACCATTTTCCCATAATAGAGAGCATTGTGGCAAAGATGGTACACCACACAAACCTTTGTTACCTGAGAGACTGTAAGAGAGTTTTATTTCCTAGTGAGTTGTTAAATAGACATATTAATTCAATAGGAAATAAGATAAAAACAAAATGACCAATGGCTTATATGTACCCTTAAAAGGTAAGAGGGGTGAGGCATTCATTCAATTCACATTGTAAGCAACATTAATCTCCAACAAAGAAAAAAGAAGGTGAAGACAAGATATATCAAAATTGGTATATTCCAGAAATTGCGTGTCCAATAGGGAGCCAAACATTCCACACAGCAAGTAAAGAGTTGTTTGTTAGAATTTTTTGATGTTGCAAAAAGTAATCTGTACTGCATGCATTAATATGCAAATATTAATCACCATTGGCAAGTACCGTATTTTTCAGTTTCCATAGCAGTAAATTGGCTAGGAACCTAGTTTACTGATGACAGATAAAAATGCTGGTTGACAAAATTATCCTGAAGGTAGTGGTGTGTGCTTGCTAGAAAAAGTTGATAATCTGGTTGCCAAAGAAAATAAATTTAAGTAGCCACAAAGTTCCTAATAAATCAAAGAATATTTAATGACAGTTTTTAGGCTTAACCTCTCATTACAATTAGACAGGGGGCCGAAGGAAATGAAAAGATGTTCTGGTATATCAACAAAATCACAGGAATGAACAGATAAAGAAACTTTTGTCCAATGTTGAGAACAAACAGCAACTTGAACTGAAATGGGGATCTCACATGGAAAAAAGGGAGAGTGGGTAGATAGGACTTCCCTTATTAACAGAAGACTAACTACAAATCAGGGGTATACATTGCCTTTTCTATAATAGCAAGAGTGAAACTCATGCAGATACAACTTTTTGGGAAGGTATGGCTAAAAAAGGAAAGATGCATGCAACCATCAGACTAGTGGTTCAGGTTTGAAGAATATAGTGAATTGTTACATATTATGATTGTACATCTTCTTAGATAATTAAATTAATTGGAAAACGATGAAATTATGATTTCCAAACCTTTAGTAAACAATAGGCACCTCTCTTGAAGATAATCATTAACGTTTAACAATGCAATATCAAAGACAACTAAAAATCATGGACCAAAAGTATACACTTCACTATTTTGATAAATGTATTCCTCCAAGGAGCAAGGTCTTTCAGATTAAGTTAAATAGACTTAGAAGTCTTTCAGTTTTCATCCTCTAAAGGATTTGAGGTGAATATAGAATAATCGAAATATGTTAGTGGATAAATAAATAAAAGTAGAATCGAGAGATTTAAAGTTAGCATATAGGCTTTAATGCAGGATGATACATGCCAAATATTTTATAACTCGAAAATTGTTACTATAATAAACTAAATAGAATTGTGAAAGCTAGAAATGAGACATACTCAATAGCTCCACCATGCACACCAATTGAATAAAGTTCCTCTGGTACTCGCCCTTCCAATAAGTTACCATTCAACAGCCTGGAAATAAAGAGATGTTGAGGCAATACAATCATGGAAAATAACTGGGCAATCAAAATTAGAATTGTTAAATATTTGGACTTCTATTGCAAAATGTCACAGGTATTCAAGTAGCTAACATTTGGTGCTTTTTCAATCAATTTGCTTATCAAATAATAAAAAAGGGAATACAGTGTGGTACATCTATCAACAAGCAGAGTTGCAAAAAAGAATATACTGAGGGAATGTTCGCAATGGAGCTCATGAAGTGGTTCCAACAAGATCTGGTTTGTTCTGGGGAGAGGAGGGAGGTTTGTGAACAGGTGGACTTAATACTTCCTAAAAAATAAACAGAAAAAATTGAAAGAGCAGCATGTAAAGATGCAATCTAACTGGAAATGCAAATATGATTTTAATGGGTAGACATCAAACAACTATAGTGCTTCTGTCTTGTGTTGCTTCAGTGTTGACTTGATATTATAGGATTCTGACACCAGAGAAAATTTCAGCAATTTAAAGTTGTGACCACAAAACAACTGTGTCGTGGCTGGCCTTTCTGACAGAAAAATGTTCATTTTCCTTTTCAAATATAGAGAAATTGCAATCCATTAGATGTTATTATTCATTATAACAACGGAAAGAAAAGAAATCTAGTAATGAAATGTGACAGTATTGATTTCATTATAAGTTCTATAGCCTCCAGCCTCCAGGGACTGGTCAAGTAAAAGCAATACAATGAAAATAAAAGAGTACAATTACGCAGAGAATGGTCCATCAGAAACGAATATGAATATTATCATAAACAACTTAGGATTATATGAATGTTCAGTTAAGAAAAACAATACTTCCATGACCAGTTCTATAAATAATTGCATGATATTATATGCTGCTCGTGAGAACCACGTTACACTTCAGCTGAACAGTTTAACCACTTGCCTGTATTGGTGGAAACACTAACAGGACCTTGGTTCCTTAATCAACAAAGGCAAAGTAGACAATCAACTAGAACAGCTGTCAAACATAGATCAAATTCCTTTCTTTCTAGTCTACCCGCTATGGTCTAAAAAACTAACACTCGATATATCCTCAACAACAGTTTTCAGTTATTTTTAACGTCATGACCATATGCTTCTAACAATGCAGCACACATTGTATTACCCCTATTGTTCATGTGCAAGTGTAAATGCACATGAGCAATGGATTAACGAGGACAACTGATCCATGTCACCACCAATTTGTCGAATATTTATTTTGATGATGGTGGGGTTTTACACACCACCTCAGGCGTAAGCATTCAATGTCATATGTGTATAGCATTGTTTGAGTTTTCAATTTGTAGTTACACAAATTCCTAGCATGAAATTAGTTGTTGAACTTTAATTCATTACTAGTTCAAAGATAACTGAAAGACATAAAATTTTAATGATAAGTAGGATCCATTCTATATATATATATGGTGTAGATGTTGATCAATCTCTTCTAAGTTGAAAAATCAAAACATTACATTTAAAATTGCAAGGTAAAATATCCATCTTCTATAATCAATTTCAAGTTCTTAACAAACTAAAGTAAACAGATCCCAACTCACATCTTGGTTAATTCCAAACAAAGTGGTATCATTGATCTAAACATGAGGTTGAATTAAATAAAATCCATGTAATAACCAATATTAAGTAAAATTATTTCAAGAAAATCAAACTACTTCAATTTCTGGCAGAATATACAATTAAAAGCATGAAAATGTTCTCCCTATTTGAATGCATGAAAATATGCTGACAGCATGGCATGCAAGATGGAAATGGGTAAAACTATCACATTTAAACTACAGACTTAACAAATAAAAATTGAAAAGGAGAAGAACAACAAATTTTCGCTTTTAGATCCAAATATCAAACAAACCCCTGCTGTGTGTGTGCGCGCGCGTCTCCCTACTGGTATGCATGATATATGCTAACAGCACGGCATGCACGATGGAAATAGGCAAACACTACCACATTTAGACGCAGACTCAACAAATAAAATTTGAAATGCAGAAGAATAATAATTTTTTGCTTCTAGATCCAAATATCAGACTTGCAGTCTGTGCGCACTCGCACTCGCACGCGCAGATATTTATGTCAAATGCCTCCATTATTTATTAGCGCAAACAAGCCACTTACACAAGCTGCAGATGAGTTGCCGAGGCTAAACTTTCTGGTATAGGGCCCGAGAACTGATTGTTGGACAAATCCCTACAAAGTACAGATCAGAAGTGTTAATAAATAACATAGTGGAATGCCAAAGTAAATTTCTAGTGGTCTCAGGATCAGTTTCATGGTGTAGATACAACATCACATTAGAATTTCAAAAGAAGATGATGGAACATAATTTAATTCAGACTCTTAACTTCAGTCATGGAAGGGTAAAGTTTGTGCTACCCTATAAAGCAGACAGAACAAAGAAAGTGAACTAGCCAAGCAGATGAATGAATATTTTAAGACAAAGGGAGAAACAATGATAAACATCTAACAGAGTAGAAAAGTTTCCAAACTCAAAGAAGAGAGAAACCATAGGGAAGTTTACAAACAAGGAAAACTGGACTCAAACACCCATGTAAACCAGGAAAAAGGAACACTTTGAGCAGAAGAATGAAAGAACTAGAAAGTATCAACGAGGCAGACTTCTTTCCATGGATGAACGAGTTCTAAAACATTGACTTGAATGATTGTACATCCATGTCTTAGGGAGTGGAAGTCCTCCAGATGAGGTGGAAAAGAATGTGTTCCCTCCTAGAGGGGTCTCAAAATCAAACATTCTTCAGCAGAAGGGATCATATGATCTTCATGAAAAAACGCATTAGGGACACATGCCCTAAGTCAATTTCTCTCTATTTATCAAATAATCAACAACAACAAAGCCTTAATCCCAAATTAATTTGGGGTCACCTAGGTAACATATAAATAAATTAGTGGTACTCAATCATGAAATACACTATAAGAGAAATTTTATCATAAATGAGACCAGAGGTTGCCATACACATTAAAAAGCAGGACCGCAAAATATCAACTGTATAAAGCATATAAAATGCTGTAATGAGACCAGAGGTTGCCATGCACATTAAGAAGCAGGACCACAACATATCAACTGTATAAAGCATATAAAATGCTGTACGACTTACAGCCGGACAAGAGATTGTTGACCTAATCCTGATGGTAGAGTTCCTCCCAAAGAATTAGTACTCAAATTCCTGCAGGTTTAAAAGATAATGATTAATTACAATTGGAAAAACAGCAAAATAAGCACAAGAAACTATGGAAGTGTAGGTCCCAAGTTCAAAAAAATTCTCCATCCATGATGTCACACTAAAATTTTAGAAGATTTAACTTTGAAGGCAAGGCAGGGGTCACGGAGTAAAAAATTCTCAAATGTAAGCTAAAGTAGCTGAATCCAAAATCAATAATGTTTATCATGACAGAACTAGCGAGCAACCATTAGATTCTACCATATTAATATTTCAACCGACACTTAGATTATCTACTCAGGAAAAAGTGACATAAATTTGATGAACTCTGCAGAGCTAACAATAATGATGCTACATGTTGCATGAGAGATCAACTGGAAGACAACTAATTTGTTTTTTGATCAATATGTTAGGATCCTTTTGCATTAATTAAAGCTTTTAAATGGAATTCACTTAGAAAAAATCCTATAATTAAATTTAGTTCACTCAGAAGAAATCCAGTAATTTTGTGCAGTAAATCGTTTGATAGATCATACAAATTAAAACTAGCATCTTCACCAATAAAGAGCAGAATGATTAAGGTTGAAAGAACAGGTGCAAAAGATGGAAACAGGTTGTTAGTGATCTCCAAGAAGACATGTCAATTTGAAAATTAAACCTAAAGCATCCTGCAGTGCAGTAGAACATTGAGAAAAGACACTCATTTCAAACATTTAAGTGCAACAAGCTAACATCTTCTGCATGATTTCAGCAAATAAAACATAAAACATCTGCAGCGCATAAAAAATCGGATGCTGATACTTACAGGCTTACCAAGTCCGACAAAAGAGTAATCTGCTCACTTATACTGCCTTTCAAGCCTTGACTTCCAAGATCACTGAACGAGATACCCAAGTAATTAATAACATGAGATTAAACTCGTCTTCTGAGACAAACAAATAAAATCTTTCCAATGCATCAAGGCTTGGACAAAAGAACGTGCAAATAATTCAATACACAACTGATTGCTTACATTTGTGATATCACAAGTGCAGTCTCGTCTTTGTTGGGATGGCATGTAACTCCTTCCCAAGCATCCCAGCTAGTAGGAGCACAAGGATCCCCATTCCATCCCATTCTATCAGGAACCCGTAACGACTCTTTCAACGCTCTCATTGCCACCACTACCAAAATTAGAACACATTCCCAGTTAATTTTCAATAAACAAAAATCATACTAATTTACCATTCAAGATACCAAAAACCCAACATCATATACCTTGCTCGGGCATGGTTGAGAGATCATTAGGAACCAAAGCATAAATCTCAATGCCACTAATTATCGGTGCGCCCACAACCGGCACAAACTTCAGAGTCAACACAGTACTGCTCAAATTATGCACTGTGTAACTCCAACTATAAGCTGCAAAACTCCCAACTTCCTCGAAAACGTCCACCCTCTCCACATTCTTCTCATTCACCTTCACATCAAACACTCTCTCCGATTTCTGCTTCACACTTGAATCAATCTCAGCGAAATGAAACCACAACAAATAATCCATTTTCGCATCGACTGACACTGCATACTCCAGTGTTCCATCTCCAGTTACCGCCGTTTGGTAAAGCTTCATCGGAAAATAATTAGGCGGCTGAATGGTGCCGGTTATGGTTTCTCGGGTAGAGATGGAGTGGATTATTTTTGTCGTGTTTGGAGTTTGGAACTCGGAGTCGGACTGCCATGTTCGGCCAAAATCATCTGTGTCGTTGCTAAACCCCGGGCCCCACTGTGTGGACCCACAGGATAAACGGCCGTAATTAACGAGGGTGAATTTATCGCCGATTGTTGACGAACCGTAAGATAAGGGATCGATTTGACGGATTTCGAGGGATCCAATGACAGGAGGGTCAGTGGCAATACTGTAAAAACAAACATCCGCTTCACCGTCTTTAACAAACGCGAAGAGATCGGAGTACGCGCCGTCACGAGCGAGATTCTCAGGCCAGGGAGAACGCCAGGAAAAGACGAGAGTACCCTCGACGGATGCGTCGAATGAAGGAGGGTTAGATTTTCCGTCGTAGTTGTCGTATACAGTGAATGTACGGAAGTAGTAGCGGCCGTTAGGGAGAGGGAGAACGTAGCAGTTTTTTTTGCCGGAGGAGAGAGGGAAGAATCGGAGATTTTTCTCTTGAGGGTAGAGGAAGTGGAGTGGCTCTGACACTACAGAGGTAGCTCCGCCTGTGAAGTAACGGTCGGACAGCCATGTCGTGTTGAATGGATCGGTTGTGTTTGTGGAACCGCCACAGTCTATGAAGTATGAAGTATCTGTAGTAAAAAAAGAAGAAGAAGACGAAGAAATGCGGTTAGAAAACAGAAAGAGAGATAGTTAGATCGGTTATAGAGGGAGGGGAAGGGAATGAGTGCTTACTGCCAAAGTGGAGGGAGAGAGAAGGGGAGAGGAGGAGAGGGAGAGAGAAGAGGAAGAAGAGAACAGACATGGTGAGCGTGCGATTTGGATTTGGAATGATATTGTTTGTTTGTTAATGTTGTTTGTTGTTTGGACATGGAGGAGGGAAACAAGGCATATTTAACAGAGGGAAATAGTAAAAGGAATGGTGGGAGGCGAGATTAGCGGGGAGTTGAGTGGGGAAGGGAAGAAATTGAGCTGAATCTTGTATTTTCTAGATTTGGACTTGGAGGATTTGATGTTGTTAGGTATTCAAAATCTTTTGATGGAATCAAAGTAAGTAGAAAAAGGAAAAATTGATCCCAAGGGAGTGAGTTTTGGTAAAGAAGAGTCAAGATTGGTTGGGAGAAGTCATGAGCAAGTTAAAAGCAGGTGATGGTATATTTAAAGACTTCTTCTCATCAACGTGCTGAACCCCACAGATGATGAACAGTGAAGGGAGGCCTTAGTGCTGTAGAACTTGCTGTTGAAAAGAGATTGTCGTCTGTCCTCTCGGAGATGGCCGGCAATTGATGAATTCAGGCTGAAACTGAATGCGGTGTGGTTAAGTAGGGATGACGGAGCTGAAGAAGAAAATCCGCGTCATCCATTGGTGAATAGAGATTATGGATCTTTGCTGTGAGTCATTGTTGTAACGGGTCCTCTCTAGACGTGGCCTCCATGCAAAGGAATAAAAAAAGCCTTTGCCCTTTTTCTTTTAGGAAAATCAAAGTATAACGCGCGAGCAGATTCTTCTTCTTCTTCTTCTTCTTCTTCTTCTCAGTTTTCATGGAATAGAAATGGCCCTGGAGACTTGTAATGACAAGTAGGATTTTGTGTCGTGGGATCAAAATGAAGACAGGAGCAAAAAGGATGTGTAGCGGTTGCCGGTTGGCGCCTGTTGGTCCGAATAATTAAGTTCTTCGTCTGCTATTTATTTATTTAACGCCCAAGTCGTCTCCTTTACCCAGCCACTCGACCCCTGTCCCCAGCACCAAAGGCAATGGCACTTAATTACATTTACTGTTAAGATTTGTAAAAATATACAGAAGTTTTCCACGTCTTTGCATAGGATTCAAATTTTTAAAAAGTTATCGTGAGAAAATAATTTAATTTTCTTGATGGATATATTAATATTATGTGGATGATCCATTTAAAATTAGATCTGAAGAAAAAAAAATTATAGAATTGATTCTGACCACGTGTTTTTCATATTAACATGGACTTGCGCGCAGCTAGGAGTTGTAAAAAAAATTTCTCGGGTTATTCTGTACAAAAAATTATATATAAATTAAAAAATTTATTCAAATATTTAATCAAATAAACTAATAATTATTTATATAAATAAAAAAAACATTAACAATAACAAAACGATAAACTGAAAATATTAAGGAATAAATATAGATCATGATATTTAATATCACAATACGAATCATTTATCTAATTGTGTTTGATTAATTTCTTTATTAAAATTAATTTGTAACAAAAAATTAATACGAACATAAAATTTATTGTATAAAATAAAATAATAAAAGTTTTATACTGAGATGCAAATATTAAAAATGTTAATATCTTTATTTCTATTTATTTATATGAACTGATAATCTAATAACTAAAAAAACAGAAAACAAAAATGAAATTTTAATGTTATCATCTATATTACATGTATTTTTCATTTTAATTCTCTTTTTACCCTCCCTGTTGAAAAAAAAAACACGCAATAGGTTACTGATATGGGCTCAATTGCAGAAAGAAAACATTTGACGACAAAAATATTATTTTTTTAAATTACTATTATAATTTAATGTGAATTATAAAAGAAAAAAAATGAAAATAACTACATTAAATTCCCTACATGTTTTTGTTTTTGTTAATAATTTTCATATGTTAATTTTAAAGTTTGAAATTAAAAGAACGAAGTAAAAAAAAAAAAAAGTAAATCTCCTACTTTAAGAGATGAGGGGAAAAGGAAGAACTGCCCGCTGTCGAGCACTGGTGTGTAGCTAGCTGCGTGTATTTATGCCACATACAGCGCAAGTGACAGCGTCACGGGCCACTTCGTATCTTGGAGTGTGTGTTTATTTATTCCATGTATTCATAAATGACGGATTCAATCGCTGTCTCCTTTGGTGGCATGTTTTTATTACAATTGTTTCACTCGTCGCATGCAACGTTCAATTGATTCTTCCTTTCTTTAATGGTAGTTGATCAAACACATCACTGAATAAATATGGAATAATTACCAAACATAAAGAGACAGACCAGTCAAGGTCAACTCGCTTATTTTTTAATTGATGTTTTAGGCTCAAGCCATGATTAATACAAATATAAATTATTGTTCCTAAGAATAGGCAAACATGTAAAATAATTGGTAATTTCATTCATTCTGAAACTCATTTGTTATAAAATTTTACAGGGGTAAGTTGGTCACATGTGGATTTGGATCATGTCCAGTCGGGGTTGACCTCGTGTAATTTAAAATATCATAAAAATATATTTTAATTCTTTTTTTTTTAAAAAAACAAAATTTATTAGTTATAAATATATTACGAGACTTTCAAAATAAAGATAGACAATATTCAAATCAATTGAATTTAACTTGGAAAAAAAAAAAAACAGAGAGACGAGCTGTCTTCTCTAATAAAAAAATCAATGCATACATTCGTCCACTGCGAAATTACATTGAATTCAAATAAATAATTACAATTTCCTTTTTATATGGCAACCGCGGAAG
>Ga0325410_1003893_pt1 | contig 16815 bp, 10 predicted proteins | sample PopdelMetagenome_16_FD_206182 | JGI IMG/M metagenome (GOLD analysis project Ga0325410, IMG submission 206182) | Populus deltoides microbial communities from Bellville, Georgia, United States - Xylem-PdIQD-R3 | ecosystem: Host-associated > Plants > Phyllosphere > Stem > Wood/Secondary xylem...
CTCAACTTGTAGGAATTGCTTAGCTCTTGCACATCTTCTGCCAAGCCTTTCGAATAATTTGTTATCCTAGTAAAGAAGACATAAAATTACTAAGCTTCTGTTTGAGATTGTGGTAGTGGTTACAGTTCAAAATATTTTTTATTAAAAAATAATGTTTTTTTTATTTTTTTATAATTATTTTTGATCTTATCACATCAAAACAATCTGAAAACATTAAAAAAAATAATTTTTAGCAAAACAAAATAATAAAAAATTGAATTTTGAGGGAACATGATTTCAACCACGTTCTCAAACGCGTCTAACTATCATGGCTTTCATTCAGCTACTCGGAGGTTTTTGGAATTATAATGGAGGATACTTTTTAAAATAGCTTTTTGTTTGAAAATATATTAAAATAATTTTTTTATATTTCTGATATCAACACATCAAAACTATTAAAAACTATCAAAAAAACATTAATTTAATATTTTTTAAGTTATAAATACTTTTAAAAATAATCTAAAACCAAAAATAAAAGTTGTGCCACCACCCCCACCCAAGAAGTTGTGGTTGGAATGGGTTTGAGGTACAAATCTCAAATACAATTATTCATAAAATGTGCATTTCCCCATGGTATCCTAACATTACACTATCTTTTAAAATCTAAATTTCTATGTTAAATAGTATGGATACAATTACGTATTGAGAGACAAACGAGGACGATACCTTTTCTTTTCTTTTCAAAATGAATGAAGGTTTAGAGCTATGGAGTTATAAAATCTAAGCATAACATTACTTGTAACTTCAATCACATGGTTAGAAGAAATTTCTATATTTTAGAATCTTTGAAAATTAAAAAAAAAAGTTTTGGTTGATGACAAGCTCATACTTGAGTTTATTTTCATCAATCCTAACTCAAAGATAGTGAGTTCGTATTTGAGTTTATTTTCATCAATCCTAACTCAAAGTAGTGAGTTATTCGATGATAAATTATTTTTTAATTTTTTTTTATAGGTTGAAAAGTTAATATTTTAAATTAGTTAAAAAAATAGTTTTTAATTATTGTTTCATACATGTCAAGTTTCATGGTAATGCAAATCAAGAGTAGAATAATTTTTTTTTTTGTATTTTATTATCTTATATCCACCATTCACCAAATAAGATATGAAAATAGTCACTTTATCTTGTATATCACTACCAAGCACAACTTTATATCTACCTCCTATTCTATCTTGTCCACTCTATTCTAACTGTCTTCATTTCTTATGTATTGAGGTAACTTTAGAAATTAACTCAATAAAGTCCTTACTTGATTTTTCTAGGTCTAGAAATATAATCCATGTATTAATTATATTCTAGTACTTAATTTCTAATATATATTTTAATCAAGTCATACTTAATTAAATCATCCCAATTTAATTTTTGACTAAAAGTTCTTAACATGTGTGGCCCATTAAGTTCTTAATATGTTGGTCCAAATATAAATTATAATTATAATTAAATAAAATTAAATAAAATTTAATTTATTATCAATTCAACAAATTGATTAATTTATATATAAAGATCAGGTGCATCGTCTAACAATGTGTTATGATCCTTGAAATATTAGAAAAGTCATTAGTGGTTTGACTTAACCTTTTAGTGACTAGTTTCTCGGTATAATTAATATCCTTTTATCAATAATGTTCCGATTTAACGTTAAAGCATGAAGTATGTCTACTATGTTAAATCATGTTTGTTCTCTGCATAATAGTCGTTGATTGTTTGAATAAAATTTGAAACTCTTTTCAAATCTCATTCCACCTTGCCCAATGATTTTTGAATCAATATTATTTGAGAACAAATGAAATATTTTTTCTAATTCACCTAGGGTGATGAATCATCTCTTTATCACTTAAGAACCTTCATATAATTAATGTTATACCCAATGTCTACCCTTTCGTTACCTTGATTAGGATAACATGTAACAAGATCAAATTATAACATTATCTATAAAAGATGACTTCGTAATCTCAAATCTAAGGATCACTTACAATCATCATATGAGCCTTTCCATATATATATATATATATATATATATATATGATCTCTCCATATGAAATTCTCATGCGGGTTAGTTTAGTGTATATGTCTTATGACAAGCACCTACATATTAGTTCTAGGCATCCCTTATACCTCAGCTTATAAGAGCAACTACTTCATTTTATAAAGGAAAGAACATAATATGTGTCAGTCTCTATGGCTCTAATGAATTTCCAATATTTAAGAGAGCATCGACCATGAATATTTTAGAAATAATGCTTTGATATAATAGAAATCTCATAATTATAACAACTTTGTAATTTTCTTTGCAAAGTATTTTTGTTCCATGAACTTTATCTTTACTCTAAATTCATTAATCTAATATTATATGAATATTAAAGATAAATTAAGCCTTTATTAATAGTAAATATATATTTAAATGAATATAATAATACCATGTGTAACTAATCGATTGGTTACAAGGCATATTAAACTAATAGTAACAACCTGTAAGTTGTCTAATTATCTCACCTCTAGAGATGATCCATGCAAGAATGAATATCAATTCCCATTGCCATAAATCTTTTGTATTAAAAAAAAAAGTTATTCTAGAGTTTATGCTAGTTGTACTCCAAGAACGATCAACATATAAAAAATGATTAAAAGGACAACATGTTTTTTTTTTTTTATATAGAGAAATCATAGAATAGGAAAAACTATCCATAATTTTGCATTTTTTTTTCTCATTCTCTTTAAAATTTTGGTTTCTTCTTTATTTAAACCCTTATAATCTAGTTTTTTACTTTTTTAAGTTTTAATCATATTGAAACAGGTTGTGTTTTGTGTTAATTCATTTAATCCTAATTGGACTGAGGTTATATACAAGCCCAATCTCCTGGGATTGTTCTTTCGACTCCAGATAGGCTATTAAACCTATATGGATGATAATGAGACAAAGTTATCATATGGGCTTAACAAGCCTATATGGATAACAAAGTCTCCAGCATAACATGTGGGCTTCTAAGGCCTATAAACCTAACTAGTTCTATACTAGGTCAAACAGCCTAACATATCAACCAAAAAATCCTACTTATATCTAAAGTCTTTTTTAGAGTCCTAGTCTAACTAGGAATATAGGAATGAATCCAAATTTAATTAGGATTCTAGTTTCATATATAAAACTATGCTTCTAGTTTTAATATGATTTCTAACCCTAATCTCATTAGGACTTTGATGCAGATGGAAACAATATAAGAAAGAAAGCAAGCACAAGCAACACATAATTTTATTCAATAAGGCCACCACATGAAAACTCTAATTTAAAATTTTATTGCTGAATATTTCTATTAAAATAGTCTAATAAGATACAAGTTTACACTAGTCCTAGGCTTAAATTGAACAACAAAAAATATCATTCCTAAATTGAGTGATTCCTAAACTAATTAGAAAGAATAAAAACATCATAGAAATTTTTTTCAACTAAATGAGAATAAAAATAACTAAGAAAATAAATAATCTCCCCTAAAAATCCTCCTGCATGATTCTTCCTGGTTGGAAGAAACTCATCCTCAAGTTCAAATTGTTCGTGCCTTGATCTTGTGGATGTCCAATCAAGACTCTCCAACCTCTATTCTTTCTTCGTTTTAAGTGTATAGCACTTTTAGATATCAACTTTAATCCCTTCACATTAAAATTTGGATAAAAAATATCAATTCAGAAATGATTTCTCTTCTATTAGCTTTTAAAGTAATGAATTGCAAACCTCATACTTGCTTCATCAACATATGTTACATCCATAAAACCCTTGAATAAATCTTTCATTGTAATAATTGCAGGCTTGTAATAAAAGGATCATTACAACCTAAATAAAAATTTTTATTTTATTGAGCTCCTTTCATATTCTCTTTATACTCAACCTCTAACTTATCAATGAGCACACTATTAATGACATCACCACTGCCATTATCATTATCAACAACTTGCCTCTATAATTTTATCTAATTGACAAGTCAATTCTGCAATCTCCATTCACATGTCTTCTATCACTAGTTCTTAAACGTCTCTTTTCCTAGGAAAAACCTTTTCATACCTTCCTATATTAACATGTCTTGTTATGCAACCACCTTTCCTAGCCATGGACATTTAACAACACACAACAACTAATCACTAGGAATCGTTAAGTTTTGATACCAACTAACTCATATGAAAATAACACAAAAAAAGAAGCAAGCTCAAGCAACATAAAAATTTATCTAATATGGTCATTACATAAAAATCCCAACTCAAAATTTTATTACTTAATATTTCTCTTCAAAATGTCTACTAAAATACAAGCTAAAGCCCCTCTATTATACTAATCAATCCTAGGTCTAAACTAAATAAAATAAAATAAGATTCCTAAACTGAATGATTTCTAAACTAAATGATTCCTAAACTAAATAGAAAGAATAAAAAGACTATAAAAAATATTTTTTGAAAATAAGTAGGAATAAAAATAACTAAGAAAAAAAATAACTTTCCAAAAAAATCCTTTTGCATCAATCTTCTCGAGTTAGAAATAACATGTTCTCAAGAAAATTGTTCTTGCTTGCCTTGATCTCGTGAATGTCCAATCAAGACTCTTCATCCTCGTTTCTTTCTTCACTTCAAGTGTATAAAAGTTTTAGATATCAACTTTAATCTCTTCACATTAAATTTTACATAAGAAATATTAATTGAAAAATGATTTCTCTTTCATTAGCTTCTAAAGTAATGAATTGCAAACCTTAAACTTGCTCCATCAACATGTATTGTATCCATATAACCCTTGAAAAAATCTATCTTCGTGATAATAATAAACTTGTAATCAAAAGGATCAACATACCCTAAGTTAATAATTTTCTTTTCTTGAGCATTTTCTATATTGTCTTTGCACTCAACCTTTAACTTATCAATAAGGATACTATTGATGGCATCATCATTGCCATTATTTATACTGTCATTGCATAATTGTTATCAAAATCTTAATTATTCACAAATTTTTATATGGCTCAGCATATACCTAATAACTAATGTATGTGCAACCTTCTAAAGAGTTTCAAAGTACATGGTTTTTAAACAAGATAACCTAATAACCTCAAGTCAAAGAACTAATTACACCCATCTTTATAACATTCCCTATAGGCAATATGCAAGTGCCAAATGGGTTCTCATGCAGACCACATTTGATAAACTAATTTCCTAACAAGCATCTACATATTATTCTTAGTATAATCATACTATAAAAATGAGAGAATCTCTACTATCATCATATGATAAAGATATAACACATACCAATTTTACCACTTATGTTGATGTCTAGTCTCAATAAAGTTATGAACAAGGATATATAATAGTATTATTCATAGTGTATGAGATATGTCTCACAACTCATATCAATATATGAAATTTTATAAACTAATAAGTACATAATGTAATTAAAACAAACTTAAAAGATGAAGGAATGCCTTAGCAGTCTCACAACACATATCATACATATATCAATATATGGAAATTACTATTTTACCCTTCTAAAAAAATAAGTTGTCTATTATGTGTAATTAAGTCTTTTCACATAGTCCATTGGTAATTTTAGAATTGATTGGGACAACTCAGTCTTTTCATATATTGTTTTTGCATAATATAATTACTTAATTTCATTTAAAAGCAAAAAACTATTTAACTTGAGCCTAAGAGATTTTTTGATATTTTATTTTTCATAGTACATAAAAATAACTCTATTGCTTTTAAAATTAAAATTTATTATCTTACCTTCAAAGGCTTGTTCGTGCTTTCATTTATGTTTTTTTTTTTTGTGTGATTATCATGTGGTTTTAAAGGCAATTTAATATTTTAATAAATATAAAATAACAACAAAAATTTGGTGGTATATTTGTTGAATGCTCCAATAAGTAAGATGCCCCACCATGTTTGAGAGATGCATGCAAAGACTTATGATGATAAAAAAAAAATGATCTCCCTTGGTGTTTTTCAATTCGACACAGCGGGTTATACCTCCCTAGGTGGTGCATGTGGTGTAATCCCATCTAGTTTGACATCAATTTTCTTTTTTTTTTTCTTCTTTTCTCTATCCTCCTTGATTTTCATGCCTTACCTTTTAAAATTTCACAGTAACCCTTCGATTTATTTTTCCTTTGAATTTGATCCTTTTTCTTTCAATTAATATTTTTTTATTTGAGTTATTTTATAGAATTAAAATTTAATTTCAATTGCACCCTTCTTTTTTTTTTTAATATGTCAAATTTGGTTCCTATTATTTTGATTGCTACTTATTTTATTTGAGATCATTTTTAAAATTTATTTTTTTATGATTTCATTCTCTATTTTTTATTGCAATTTTTTCACTTTGGTCAATTTTTTAAATTAACATTTTTTTTTCTGATTTTATCTTTCAATATTAAATTGAATTTCTTAATTGAGCATGAGTCTATAATTTAACGAATTCTGAATTTGAGACATTGACACAAGAATTCTGTTACGAATACATCTGTTGTGCAATTAGTCAACTTCTGAAAGCTTAGGCATATGCCTAGATTAAACAAAAACCATAAAAATAAAATATAAATATATACTGAGTCTTCAATTAGTCAACTTCTGCAAGCTTAGGCTATTCAAATAGTTTTTAATTTTTAAAATTTATATTGATTTTAGAAAACAAAATTATAACAATTATAAAATAGAATTATGACAACTATTAAAGAGTTACTACTCATTATATTCCTAATCAACATTATAAAGGTTCTTCATAAATTTCCAATACAAATTCTTAACTATTTTTCAAATTAAGAAAAAAATTAACAATATAATTATTTTTATATACAAGTACTTTTTAACAATGTAAAAAATTAAAATTATATTTTTTACATTTTTATATTTAGTTAATGTTATAAATTTATTTTTTATTATAAATCCATTGTAAATATGTTTTTGGGTTAACAATACAACTTCTTTCCATGATAGTTTTTAATGTGAAAGAAATAAAATTAATATTTTATAATTAAATTATTAGGAATACAAAATATTAAGATTACTATAAATTATGGTTCATATTTTTTATATAAAAATAATTATAATTTTTATGTATTTTTTATGTTTTTGTAAAAATAATGATTTTGTTTTGTAATAAATGAACTTGTTTTTCAATTCTTCATTGAAAAACAAATTGAAAAATGAAAAGAAAACTAAAAAGGTATATAGTATTTTGTCACTGGACAATTTTTGCTAGCTTAGAGTTCCTAATAGTCTAATATGTTGGATTTTGTTTGTGAGTTTTGATGGAAGGAATGCTCTTTTGTATACAAGTTTATTTTCTAACTTTCATATTTATTTTCTAACTTTCAAATAAAAAAAAGCTGGATTAAATTTAATGCTGCAATTATTGATGCTAGGTCAAACACTAATGATGATCCAAACAGGAAGTCAGGTTATAGGCTAGTGTGAGATGTTGATTTTGAGAAAACATGAAAGGTAGCTGGATGTATTACTCTAGTTTCTAGTGGTGTGGGGTTAATGACTATCGCAATGCTGCTTAATAACACTTTGAATGTTGCAAAGTAGGTTATTGTGCAATAGTGCTCCATTTTTAGTATGTTCATACCCTATATTGTTTGTTCACTTATAGTTGATGGTTTTCTTATTTTATAACTCAAGGTTTATTGGGCAAACAAAATATTTCCTTATGTTCATAGGATATCCTAGCTAATAATTATAACTTTTATGATATAATATATTCACGTGAGCTTCACAATTGTTTATACTAAAATAAACAACCACATTGATTAAGAACAATATTTATTTATTTTATAAATTAATGATGAAAAATGAAAATAGCCATTGATTCGTAAAATTGATCATTAATTAGTAAAGATAACGATGATTGATCATTCATCATCTACCAAGAAGATCAAAATTCATCAATCAGTTGATCATACACAGAACATAAATATTTCGTAGTTAAACTGGTGAAAGTTATAAAAAAACACATACAACTATCAAAAGGATATGCAAAAATAAGAAGTAGTAGTATTTAGATGGTAAAATTCTTACTTGTTGTAGACAATTTATGTAGGAATAAGATTTAATATCTACATGGAATTCTATTTTTATAACATTATAAATATTCCCAGTTTAAAACAATACCCACCCTATTTATAAAATTTATTATATAATTTATTCACAACTTTATACTTCATTTTGTTTTTTTTTTTCATATCACAATTTATTTCTTTACAGCCTTTATCTATAACTTCTTTTAATTTGTAGTTTTGAATTTTTTTTAACATGTTAAAGTGAAATTAAAAACTTCACATTCCATGTAATTAATTATGATAACGAACACTTAAAAGCTGCTTAGATAGAGATGGAAAATGAAATTAATGCAATTTATCATAATAATATTGTGGTAGTCAACAAGACTATATAGGGTATGTCTAATCAGTTTAACATATCTAGAATGAGCTCAAGTAGAGTCAATCAAACATTTTATTTATTCAAAGAGCTTAAGGGCAAATTTTAAGATATACTAAAATAACAAGTACTCCAACATAAATGTTTGAAAGTTCTCAAACTCATCCTAGATATTACATGTCTACACAATTAGCATTATAACAAGCTAAATCCAATTTATACATGATATAGCTAATGAAGTATCACCTACCCTACAAGCATATAGAAAACTTAAGACTAATTATATTACCCAACAACCTTACATATAACCATAATAATCCATAATTACATAATTTAAAGCCTTTTCCAGTAAGACTATCTCAATCTTCCTCTAACCTAGGTACTTGTTGTCGACTAAAATCAAAGGGAAGAATTAATAGGGTCGAATAGTCCAACATTTAAGAGAGATAGGCTTAGAAGTTGGACATATAACCAGACCTGCAAATAATCATCCATACCCTGAATGAATAGACATGTTATATCCTATTCTTAGAAGAATCAATGTAGCTAACTATTTAAAGAAAGATAATTAATCAACAAGAGAGCACTTTGAAAAGATCACTAATAAATTGGTGATTATGTTGTTATTCCTTTAAAGAAATTGAGGTTATTCAGTTCATCATTAATCAAAATTGTTGTTTATTGGTTCTTTACATTATGACCCAAGTCTATCAACAATTGAAAACAAATAAAAAAGGCTTATTTTCATGAACATATTTATAGAACAAAACGAGAAGTAACACTAGTTAACTTGTTCAAGATAGTTCAAGATCCAAGAAAGTCTATCAAAATCTACGCCTTTCATCTTAGAACTTTGAAAATAAAGTACGCAACATCGGTAACAAAGTACGAATGCATTAAGTTAATTATAGAAAAGATGAAATGGAATCTTAGGAAATGGTTTATAGAGACCAAATATTCCAATGTTACTCAATATAAAAAGATGATGATAAAATGAGCAAAAAACAAGCCAATTAAGGAAATGTATTAAGTTGGCTATTTAAATAAGATCTAATCACATATTTAATGATTGATTCTATTTTTTATTCTCATAAATATTTTGAAGAACAAAAAAAGCTCATATCAATCATAGAACTTAAAAAAGAAAAACCATTTTAGATTATTGAATTAAGAAAGACAAAAAAGGCTAACAAACTTATTGATGAAAAAGCAAAAATGATTAGTTAGAGTATAGAGTACTTGTTTGGCATCAAGAAAGCAAAAGACATATTTGATTAATGCGAGGAGGGAAATTGAAAATCCTAGGAAATCATATAATCCCCACTACTAAATATATAAAAAGAAAAAAATATTGTAAGTAGAATGACTTGTAAAGACATGATACTAACAATTGTGTCATTTTTAGGAACCAGATTTAGAAGATATTGGAAGCTGGTTGAATTCATTTTCTAAAAAAAGAAAATAAAGATGAATAATAATTCATTTTCTAAGATGATAACAGCAATGACTACTCGTAAACCATAAAGATTTTTTAGTACAAAAGAAACATAGTATGTTAGACTTTATCAATCATTAACAGAGGTTCAAATTAGTCATTGATATAACCAATCAAAATAGGTATATGGATCACGGTAAGATAATAAAACAATTTCACTAAAAGATCATGAAAAAAATCTTTGTGAAGTATATAGGTAACTCATTTATCATACAATTCTACGTAATAGAAAACTTGAAGGGTAAGGCTGAACATATTATCTCACAATGAAAGACAAAGAACCTTCAAGCCTAAAAGGTCCGTTGATAATGAATTGTATAAATATAAGTCATAATAAAAGTTATCATGGTAATGTCACATCAACAAACATGGTGTTCACCTTGCTATACTTGTTTAAGGCCAAACCTGGTCAGTTACCCTATGTTGATAATGATTGTGAAGATAGTGTGGACAAGGGAGCAAGAATTATAGAAACTAGCCAGTCATAAACTATAATAGATCAATGACTAGGTGTAAGCTAATGATGGTTATAAGTAATATTAAAACCCTATTTATAACAACAAGTTTTAATTATGTGCCACTATAAAAGGTACTAATTGATAATAGTGCAACACTAAACATAATGCTCTTAGCATTAATAAAAAAGATCGATCATCATAAAGCTCATATGTTACCTTCTGAATTGGTAATATTAGATTTTATAGGAGTCAGGGATATTACAGAAGTGCTGTGATTAGATTTAATAATTGGATCGAAGACTCTCAATATAATGTTCCTTATGGTTAGAGCAAAGAAATGCTATAATGCCTTACTTGGTAAAGATTGGATATATACTAACATGTTTATGTTATCCTTACTATATCAATTTTTAACATTTTTAGCTATTCAATGTATTCACTAAAATTATCAAAGCTAATGACAAGCTATTAGTGATAAATATAGGAATGGTAGATACAAGGTTTTATTGAAATTTTTGTAAGCAAGAAAACAATATAAATAAAGTGTTTAACAAAAAACTTTATTGGCTTTACATTTAGAAGATGCTGACTATAAGTTTAATAAATTGGATTAAAAGAGTCACAACAACTTATTTACCTTTAAAAAAGGCTAACAATAACAATATTAGGCATAATAACACAATTGTTTCATTGAAAATAAGCAAAAATGGTCGATCGATCATGCTTAATATAATACATCCTCCTTACAACATCGACAAAATGTATAATAGAAAGACTAAAGTTCAAGATTCATAAATAGAAGTCAACTTAGGGATAGAAAACAATCCTAAACCAACATATAGAGTATGAAAATCTTCTAGAAAAATATAATAAAAATTTGGTACCATTGCTATATACTTATAATAATAATTTTGATTTGGATTATGATGAGATTCTTAGGCTAGATAGAAGCTTGATCGAACATATATTACCAATCAAACTTAGATTTAAACCATACAAGAAATTTTTAATCATAATCGATCGTATAAAGAAGGAAATAGAACAATTGTTAAAAGATGCTTTCACTAGATCAACAAGATATGTTGAGTGGATTTATAACATTATATTGGTGTTGAAAAAAAAAACAAACTAAGAGTTTGTATGTATATAAATTTTAAAAACCTTAATTTTGTAACTCTAAATGATGAATATAAAATTTTAATGGTTAATATATTGATCAAATAACTATTAGCAATAAGATCCTCATCTTCATGAATGGACATTCATGCTATAATAAGGTTTTTTTTTGTTGAAGAATATGTTTCAATGATTGCTTTTAGATGTCATAGATCACTAGAAATGTTTAGATGAATACTAATTTCATTTGGTTTGAAAAAGGATAGTGCTACATACTAGAGGGGAATGAATTTATTCTTTTATGACATGATCAACCAAAATATAAAGGTATATACTGATGATATCATGGTGAAGTTAAAATCTAAAGCAACCTACTTGGATGAGCTATATTATACCTTTAAAAGAATATGAATGTATAATTTCAAGATGAATCCATTAAAATATGTCTTTACTATATAGGCAGGGAAATTCTTGGGATTTCTATTATGTTACCATGACATAAAGATAAATAAAAACGGCCAATCATAGAAGCATAACCTCTATAAAAAAAAACAGTTACAAAGCTTTATTGGTAAAATCAATTTTCCAAGCAAGTTCATATCGAACGCTATAGGAAATATCAAGCTATGTACTGCACTATTAAAAGGAAATAACATGGATAAGTTCTAATGGAATGAGAAGCTTTAATTTGCATTTGAAGAAATAAAAACGTATATGGTCAAGCCTTTAATATTGGACTCACCAAGACCTATAAAGCTTTTAAGGCTATATATTTGAGTTATGCAAGAGCTGATTAGTAGCATTCTAACTTAAAAGAATGAAGTTGGACATCAACATATTATGTATCATCTCATCCATGTCCTTAAAGAGGTTGAAGAGCAATATACTTTAACAAAAAAGTTTTATTTATCCATATATTTTGTTGTGTTTAGCTACTATGGTACTTACTACCAGTCAATTTATATGTAATTTCTAAAACGTATTTAATAAAATATATGTTATCTTAATCTTTTTTGAGAAGTTTAATTGGTAAATGAACATTGACATTATCTGAATTTGATTTGCATTATATGCCATAAAAGGTAGTTAAAGGCCAAGCTTCAACTTATTTATTAACTAATCACCCATGTTTTGATATCGACCATAAACTGGAATAAGATATTAACATTATTATTATGGAACTTGTTTAATGGGAATTATGATGTTAATGAATAAAAAACCAGATCAGAGTTAGAGTTATTGTAGTAGTGATAATAACTTCTCTAGTAGGTTATAAAATGAATTTATCATTTTGGCTTGATTTTTCCTTGACTAATAATCAAATTCAATATGAGGTTTTGATCATAGGCTTGGAAATACTTTTAGAGTTGGGAGTTCAATTAGTTATAGTAAAAGAGATTTATTACTCATTATAAACCAATTAGCTAGTCAATATAAGCGTGAACAATCTATTATCAATCCATACTTTATAATGGTAAAAAAAACCTTATTAATAGGTTTTCTAATTTAAATTATTGTTTTAAGTAAAAGGAAACAATACAAAAGTCAATGACTTGATTCAATATGGATCGTGATATAAAACGGTTATCAATCAGTCATAAAATATATACAACTAGGATGTCATTATAAGTAAAAAACTTCAGATTTTATGGCCAGAAAAGAACAAAAAACAGTACAGATAAAACTATTTGGCAAAAAGGTGTTAAGCATGCCAATAATATAGCTCAATACAACATATGTCATTAATTGAACTCAATATAATAATCAAACCATAGTCCTTTTAGGGGCTAGATAATCAAAATTATTAGGAAAATACACCCATCATCTTTAAAAGAGCATAATTACATATTGGTTACTAATGATTACTTCATTATTGGGTTGAAAATATTTCTAATCTATCGATAGATCAAGAAATTATAATCAAACTCTTTAAGGACTCTAAAAAATAATCATAATTGATCAAGTGGCAATATTCACTAAAAAATCTATGAAGGAATTCACACAAGACTATTGTCGTACCCAACTTCGCGGCAACCAAAGAAAAGAATAACACCTTTTGGTGTGTTCTTTTAGGAAATGGTCTAAACTTGTGTAATGCAATTGCCACCTAGTATTATAGTTACTACAAACTCTAACTAGTTTTCAAAGATCAATGGTAAGGGATAAGGTATACCTAAGGGAAGATAATATCACTCTTAAAGAATCCTACTTGAGATAAACTGTATTATTGATCTTGTTTTAATTGCTAATAGTATGTTATGCTATACTACAGTGGTTTATTTACATGGTGATGGTGAGTTTATCTTAACGGATTAAACTCTGGTTGAATGTTAGATTCTAATCATTATAAGGTTCAATTGGTTTTGCCACTCCTAATTACTTGATGAATTGACAACTAAGTTAGTCACTCGAGGTCATAACTTAATTCATGTCCATGAATATACCAATGAGTCTACGTTGGGCTCATTGAACCCATTCTAAATCATAGGAAACGTCTATGAAAAGAGCTTCGATAAGGTTCACATAACTTATGATACCTCAATACTTTTAACTCTGACGTCATTAAATATTGAACTACAAACTTTTATTATTTTAATGCCAAATAATTTTTTTTATTTTAGATTTTTATGCCAAGACAAGTATTTTTATCGAATTCTAAAACATAAAAAAAAATATTTTTGCCTTTTTATTTTTTTTAACAAACAAACTAGAAAGACAAATGTTTGTTTTTAATGATAGAATATTCAAAAAAAAAAAATTGGAAAGACTTGTTTGTAATGGTCACAAAATATTTATTACATAAATTTGATGTTTTTTTTTAACTTACTTCACAATCAAACACAAAATTTACACATGAAGACAAATAAAATCCTTTCAAGCTCCAAAATACATCTTCAAGAATTTGACAGAGTTAGGTGAAGTTGTTGGGATTTAAATGAAGGCTGTAGAAACAGTAGTGGCGTATGGAATGACGTGCCACTACGTCTAGTGGCTCTCGATCACTAGTGAAGGGGAGTTGATTTTGGGAAATGGTTGAAATGAAGGAGAAAAGTAGTAGGGATAAGGATAAAAGCCATCCAATTCAAACTGGATAGCTTGCAAACGAGAGGGCATCTTATCTTGTATTTAAATCTCATGTAATTTCTATCTCTTGTAACAAACACATAAGCTCTATCTCTTATTTGTTGTAACGGCTTTGGATATTTATAAAGAAGAACATACATGCATATCTCTGGTAGGTTTTTCCAGAGTTCTTTCATGGTATCAGAGCCAATTATAGCTAATGCTTTTGTCGATCCTATGGCAGCTACTACAGACGCTTCCTTTTCTTCCACCATCTTTCATCTTTCAGCTCAAGTTATCTCCATCAAACGTGATGGAACTAACTTCCTTGCTTAGAGTGCTCAATTAATTCCTTTATTATGAAGCTATGGTCTCATGAGAATCGTTGATGGTTCCGAACCTAGTCCTCCTTAATTTTCCAGTGATGAACAAAAAGCCCAAGGTATTTTTAATTATGCTCATGTGGTTTGCCAGTATAAAGACCAAATGGTACTTGGCTGGATTATTTCCTTTTTATCTCATGCGGTAGTTTCCACCATTTATGGTCTTGAGACCTCTCGGTTTGCTTGGCAAGCTCTTGGCGCACGGTTTGTTACACCCTTAACATCTTGAATTTCTCTTATCAAGAGAAAGTTGCAATCTTCACAACAAAGCTCCATATCTTGCCAAATTTTTTTGGATGAAGTTAAGTCCCTTGCTGATGATTATTTGTTGTTGGGAAACCTATTGATGATTTTGATTTAATTTAATCCATTCTCAATGGTCTTAACTCCTCCTTTCACTATTTTGTGACAACATATATGCTACTTGCTAAAGAGAAGCCTATGTCATTCTTTGATTTTCATGCAGAGTTGTTGAACTATGATCTTATACAAAAATTTCATAGTCAATCCATTCAACCCGAGGCAGGACCATATGCTCTATACATGGATAAAAATGATTCCAAACCTAGATCTCAAAACAACACCAACAAATCATGTTTTTCTAGACCTTAAAAAACTCGAGTACCTCCTCTTCTCAGTTTTGCCAACCGTTACATCACTTACCGCCTCTATTATCAGCCATACCTATTGTTTTGAATTCCTGCTTGCGATCTCCATGTCAGATTTGCAAACAGGAGGGACATCAGACTTTGAACTGTTTTAACCTTATGAATTATTCTTTTCAAGGACGTCACCCTTCAACTGAATTAGCTGTTATGGTTGTTGAAGTTAATACCACTTATCTCAATCAACATCAATGATATGCTGATAATGGTGCTAATATTCATGTCACCTCAGATATTGCTAATCTTTCAACCTCTCAACCTTATGAAGGAGATGACTCCGTACGCATAGGTAATGGGATAAGTTTTATCATCTCTCGTACCGACACTGCTTCCTTTAAAACTCTTTTTTCTATTCTAACCTTAAACAGTGTTGTTTATTGTCCTCAAGCCTCGGTTTATCTCCTCTCTATTAATAAATTTTGTAAGGGTAATAATGTTTACATTGAACTCACTAGTTCTAATTTTTTTGTGAAGGACATCCTAACGGGGGACACACTCATGACGAGGCCAAGTGATAATGGATTGTACCCAATCAACCTTCGTCAACTAACATCATCAAAGTTTCATGCTCTTACCATGACTGTTAGCGTTAAGGCTTCTACCTCCACATGACATTGTCGTGTATAACACCCCTCCTCTGCAACCCTTCATCGTGTCATTTCTAAATTTTCTCTTCCAATATTTATTCAATCAATAAGCAGGCTATTTATGTGTCTTGTCTACTCTGTAAGTCTAAACAATTGCCATTTTCCGAGTCTTTAAACGAGTCAACAACTACTCTAGAAATAATTCATTTTGATGTTTAGTCCACTTCCACGCCTTCGTTAAGTGGTTGTCGATCTTATGTAATTTTTATTGATGACTATACTCACTTTTGTTGGCTATTTCCACTTTTCTAATAAATCCAATGTTTATTCTACATTCGTTAAATTCAAGCTTTTAGTGGAAAAACAATTTAATTACATCATTAAATAATTTCAAAGTGACAATGGTGGGTGTTGCGATGTCGCGGTCGCACAAATTAATTACCCTAGCTTCAAATACAACACACAAGATAGTATAAAGCAAGCAAGGGGTCGATCCCACGAGGAAGTTTCAAGTCAGATTTTTATGTTGTACGTTATGTAATTGGGGGGATTTGGTTTGTGATTATCTAAACTATGGCAGCAATTAAACTAGCAAACAAAATT
>Ga0325410_1003897_pt1 | contig 16800 bp, 21 predicted proteins | sample PopdelMetagenome_16_FD_206182 | JGI IMG/M metagenome (GOLD analysis project Ga0325410, IMG submission 206182) | Populus deltoides microbial communities from Bellville, Georgia, United States - Xylem-PdIQD-R3 | ecosystem: Host-associated > Plants > Phyllosphere > Stem > Wood/Secondary xylem...
GTGCTTTCTGATTCAAACTTATAATTAGCCAAACCCTAAACGAGTCTCGTCGTTAAAATCTAACAAAGAATCCGACAAAACGCGGTAAGGAGTGGAAAATACTGATATGAACGTTAATAAAATAAGGAAATCTAGAAGGATTCAGGCCCATAATGCATACATTTCTTTCTGTATTCCCAGTCTTCCAGAAGTAGCCAACTGCATCAACATGAACCAAAATTCTTTCCTTTCTGTCTATCGATCTTTCCCCTTCTGATATATAACTAAAACTTGACATTTTCAATAATTAAGCGCTCCATACAATACTGATTACTCACTTGATTCATATCTTTTCTCTTATCTATTAATTTTCTGATACAATGATTAGTACCGAGGAATTTGACCCTCGTGAAACAGTAAACAAGAAAATACTGGCTTGCATGGTTTTGGAGATGTAAAATAAACTCTCGTCTGCTAATCCTCCGGTAAGAAACTGCGATGGGTTTTTTCTATGAAGAATGGGCCAATGCTGCATCTACAGCTCAGTCCTTGGGCAGCAGCATCTTTTGTGGAATGGTCATAACTTGCAAAGGAGAAACAGTGGTAGCAGCTGAGACAGAACAGAATCTAGAGAATTTAGACAAACTAGAAATTAAGTACGAAGAAGAGTTCCATCGCTTCCCATCAAACGTATCATACTCTTCCAATAAATCAACAGAGAGAGCTTGTGTCACCAAAGATAAAGAAGCAAGAAAAGAGTGACAATCTTGAGAGTACTAAAAAAGGGCATGCAAGAAGGACATTAAAAGTGTTGATAGGTATGGTTCTTCAATGAGCAAGAAATCAAACTTGTCACCCCTTGTGAAGTCAGGACGTCATAAATCAACAGAGAGAGCTTGTGCAGGAAGCTTTTGTCCTGGAATATTTCTGGGTCTTTATTAGTTTTATAATCTTTATACTCTTGATTCTTTTCCTTTTGCATTACAAGGAAAAAGCATATGAAACCAACCAATATGCAACTAGCAGAAAGAACTTTGAAGCTCCTGACACAAACATCTTAATCTGTTCAACTTTAGGTGTAGAATGAATCGTCCCACCGATCAATCGTTGTAGGGGTTGACTGAATTCAAAAGTAATTAAATTAGTTAGCCAATTCATTGGATCTAAAAAAAACAGGATGCGACTAACTCCGTTACTAATTACCACTATACAGTGGTATGCATCTACTTTTCTCCCCTTTACGTACGAAGAGAAGTTATGCGCCGAGTCACAGGAAATATTCACAGTACTGTTTTTGGGTAAATTAGAGAAGATAATGTTAGGGTTAGCATGATCTTATATCAATTTTTCTCGTGTTTGGTCATGACATTATATACAAAGAGCCTCGCATAAGTTGCCTTTGACTTCACTTTTTATCTAAAGGTTACTGAATTACATGATCTAAGTAGACCGAATGGAGTTTATGTAATAATTTCTTGGATATTATTTTTTTAAGGAAAAAAATGATAATTTAAAATGAATGAGAATATTAATGAAAAATATATAGCCCTTGTATGTCCCATGTTACGAAATTTCTTTTTGCTTAATTAGTTGATAATAGTTTTATGTATTTCCTATAGTTCCATTATTTAATTATTCCTCTTATTTGTTATTGGGTTAGGGTTACAAGGAAAAGGTAAAGAAGATCAATAAGTTCTTTTCCTTTTTGTTGGCAGAGGGGAGCCATGGAAAACCAAGATTTTTTTTTTTTTGCATAGAAATCAATTATTTTGTGAGCATAAAGAGAAGAGATGTGACTTTATTTTAGAGGACATTAAGTTCCTAGCTCGCCTTATGTGGTGTCAGATAAAAAAAAATTGAATGTAAAAATATTTAGTTCTTAAGAAACTATTTTATATTATATTGTTACTATATTCAGTTTAAACTTTTTTACTTTATTTTTTTATCTAGTCCGAGTTTAAATTAATTTACATGAGAGTTGTCTCAATTTTATCAAGTCAACTTGATGAGTTCAAAAATAATTTGGATAACCGATAAAAGAGAGGTTTAACTTAAAAAAATCAAGATAATATGTTTTTTTATACATAAATTAATAACGATTTATTAGATCGATACAAGTTTCACGGTTTAATTTGTTAAATGCACGACTGGATCATGAACTTTAATTACTAAATTTAAAAAAATTTCTTTAAAAAAACTATTTTTTATTTAATGATATGATAACAAAAATAAACACCTATAAAATTAAACACTAACCAAATATCATGATATGTTATTTGAGATTGTGATAATCTCGTAAAAAAATTAATAAAAATAAACCATAGCAATCAATTGAAAATTAATAAAATATTAAATAGTGAAATTCAAAAAAAATACCCAAAACAAAATATTAAACAGTAAAAAAAAAAAGAAAAAGGAAGGTGGTGTTCATATGAACCCCAGGGGGTGGAAAAAACCCAAACTTTTTTAAGTATAGTAGTTAATAGTAGGAAACCACCTAGATAATTAAATTAACATAATCAATTATATTTAAAACGGTAATATTGTCATTAATTTTGTTAAATTCTCCAGCAACGAAAACAAGTGACATAAAACCATATTTTTTGTCAATGTATATATCAGACAATTGGCACCGCATAATTTTTTTTATCATTTAATAATTCTCTAGAATTATTAATTGTTTAGTAAGACGTCCAAATGCCATCCAAGAGTATTCTTTTTTATTATTATTATTATTAATATAGATGTTTGGATTAGCTTACGCGTACTTTAATTAATTTCATAATTAAATTCTAAAGTTATTAATTATATAAATCTTTAATAATTATTATATTAGCAATCACGTAACAAGAAATGCATCTTAAAATTAACAGTACTCTGCAACTTTCGTTGTTTAAAAATCTTTTTTTTATTTTTATTTTTTTTGTGGTAAAATATCAACTAACAAAAAGGTTACCTCCGCATATATACTCATTCCCGAATTCCTTCATTTTCATGCGCGAGTAACGGGCAACAATTTCTTAGATGATAACAGTGACAACATAACTTGATCTCAACACGTTCCACGTTGAAGACACAATAGCAATTAAAAGTATATTTAATTTGATGTGTCCATTGACTTTCTAGATCTCAACACGCTCCACGTGGAAGACAGAATAGCAATTAAGTGCTAAGGGCTAATCAAGGCAGAGACCCACAAGTTTAATTCGTATGGTTTTTTTAAAAAAATTATTTTAATTTCAGTACATTATAATAATCTAAAAATAAAATAAAAACAATTTCAAAAACAAACACACAACTCTTTACTATTGTAAGCCTCTTATCTCACCACATACTACAAAGAGTGCCCGATCAGAGGGGGGGAGGGAGGGAGGGAGGGAGGTTCAACGCAGAATTTATGGCCCCGTGTATGCTTACCAGACTACAAATTGGGTCCTTGATAATAATAATAATAATGGAACTATGCATATATCACTCTCACATCACACGAAAGCTCCACATATCCTCCTATTTTCTTTTCTAGAAAACAGGCAGCTACGTAGAGACAAGCGTTGTGCCCTATAACTAACGACTAAAAGTATTCCAAGTTCCAACAAGCCGACCCTGAAGATACATGTTGCGAAATCTTTAATCAACCTCTCTAGAAAAACTTGAAGCTCGGGACAGTTAAACCTGTTTTGTTCATCGATATTGACCGCCTGCTCTTCTAGAAGGAGTTTCTAAAATCAAGAATTGTATTAATATTCTGGATACTTGCTACTTTCTTTTACTTCATCTTCTTTGTTCTTTGCCCTCTAGAAGCCGCCCACACTCCTTCTCAACAACCTATTTTTAAGCAAAATGTCAAAGCATCTTCCATTCAAGCTCCTTGCTTATATATAGTCGTGACAACTTGGCCAGTTTTTTTCATCAATCTACAGCAAAGCCATTTACAAACTTCCTTCAAGAATCTCTTCTTAGTTCTCTGTGGAACCCTCAAGTTTTCTTGCCGTTGCTTGATATTCACAATGGTTGCAAAAGAAACGAGCCTTCATCAAGTACCGGTACATGACAACAGTGAGTTGCAAGATTTTGATGATGCAGCAGAAACACTATCTCTCTGTGATCTTCCGCTAAATGGTTATGCTTCTAATTGGGATGGCTTCTCCAGAGAAGATCAAAGCTTGGGATCGTCTTTTGATCAAGATTTCTTCGAGTTCTTCAGCGAAGACTTCACCGCCTCTAATATTTATCCCAAAGATGAAATCATCTTCTGTGGAAAGCTCATTACTTGCAAAGGAGAAGCAGTAGCAGAGAAAACACAGAACCTGGAAAGCACAAAGAAAGCTAAAAATACCAAGAAGAGCATCATTTTCCCATGGAAATCATCCTCTTTCAACAAGTCAAGGGCCAAATCATCAAAACATCTACAGGAAAAGAGTGACAAGACTTTGCAAGAGCCTTTATCAGAGAATCATGGGTTCGCAACAAGGAAATGCGATGATAGGTATGACTTTTCGATGAAGAAGGTATCAATACTAGCGACCCCAACGAAACCAAGATGGTACTTTTTGGCATTTGGAGTTGGAAGACTTCCAATGGAGATGGAGCTAAGCGATATCAAGATGAGGCAGAGCAAGAAGAGTCCATCGAGGATGATTCAATCTGAAAAGGTGATTGAAACGAGTAGTGGGAATAAGAGAGGGAAAGGATCGTGGAGTTTGCTTCGGGTTTTGGGGTGCAACAGTCAACATTCCAGTGCTCGGGCTAAGGCATCACTTGGTGGTGCACCAATTGTGTGAGAGGTCAGCGGAGTCCTGGCAGCATGTGTGGTTCAGCAGGCCAAAATTGACCGTGTAGTGAAACGCGACAGTAAAACTAAGATGACCGTTTTTTGCAATCACAGACGGGTGTAATTGGTTGGTGGCTAGCTCCCAAGCATTCAACAGGGACCTAGGGATGACGAAAAGGCTAAAAACTATTCAATCAGAGACGCCCATCCCCTTTAAAATTTTGTTCCCAGGGAACGCGTGAACATGGCTTAGATCATAATTTTTTAAGTGTGTGTGTGTATATATATTGTATACAATAATATATACATGTATTCCCACTTGTTCCAATATTGATCATTAATTACAGGATGTCGTAACACATTATAATGCCCCGGCCAGCATATCAGTTGCCCTTGCCCGTGGTCCAAGAACCCCCAAGATGAGTCCTGGTTAAGGAAAAAATAAAACGAGCAAAATTGACTTCAATTGACAAAGTATAATTTATGAAGAAAGGGGCTAGCAAAGTAAACAGCTTGCAAGCATCTGATTTCGTTTATTGCTGCTCCCAAAAGTGCCACCCACTAATGGAGCACGATAAGATCTAGAAATATTATTAGACAAACGTGAAGCTATTTAAAAGATGTATATAGTGCTTTCCATGTCATGGAAATAGAACAGCAGTTTCATGCACGACCGTAGTTGTATGAGATGGCCGCTTCAATTATGTTTCAATGTTTAATTAATATATTAGCCACAAGCAAAATAATAAGATACTGACCAAATATTAGCCAACATTGATCACGTAATGCAAGAAATGACGTGAACCTTTGATGGGCTTCATATCTTTATCGCTTAGTTCGAACTTCACTAGCTTGGACAATCAAACTCTCTTTAGACAGCAAATATTAACCCAAAACTTTATTTAGTTTTCTTCTCGTAAATATGATGAACAAGATTCACCGAGGATTCGTCAGACCTAACATCTTACAATCTAAACAAAAATGAACTTGAACCCTGTTTGAAGATCAGAATGTCTTTTAAGGCTAAATAAGACGCGGTTCAAATTTGCTGTACGACACTGTAATTGAAGTTTTTATGATCTTACAAACATCAAACATGGTGGTAGGAAAGCTGAAGTTCTTCCATTTCTCTCCACTGTTTACATCGCACGCATCGAAATGGTTCTAATTTAATGTGAATTTCCTTCAGCATTAACAGCCAAATCCACCTTCATTGCGTTCTTTGGAGTTTGTTGCCTCTTTCCTTTTGATTTCTTCTGCTCCAGGGAGCTACAGAAAACATCAGTTTTAGTTACCACAAACCAAAGCCCTTCTCAAGTTTGTTATTATTTATCATAGTCAAATACAGATTTATTAGAGATTGCACAGAGATTTACAATGTTGCAGCTACAAGGGGGCATGCTCGCAATGGTGAGCCAATGCAGTGACTATATTGCGTGGCAATCCTAGTAGAAACAACTACACTGGGCCTGACCCAGCATTACCTTATTTCTTCTGGTCTTGGCCTAACACGACTGCTATATTGGAATCTCAATTAAATAAACCAAATCCAATTTGAAAAAAATTGGCATCTCCTTTTCCAGATGTCATTGAATATCAACATAAAAAATCTGGCATTGAGCGACAGAATGACTAAATTATCAGTTCAGTTTGATTCAAAATGGGAACAGCCCACCCCAACTAGTAACTGAGCATTCAGTTCAACATCTGTAAGGCCCAAATATGTCAATATACGCCTCATTCATTTGCACCATGATTATTTAAACGGGTTTTCATAGCAGGGATAAGATGCCTAAAAAACTGACCACCACAGCACAAGCCATTCGGTGCAGCAAATTATAAGAGTGAAAAACAAGGCCAAATAGAGGGCGCACCTTATTTTTCCATTCATAAGCAGATTTCTGGAACCAGCCTTTTCAATTACACTTGTGTAATATTTTGTAAATGGAGCATTGCCACCGCACTTTTCAAGCTGCACAGTAACCAGAAATCAAATTTAGAACAAGTGACATCCACCGAGTCCTACAAGAGAATAGGTCACAGATGGATGCATAGAAAAAGGAGAGGGGGGCAAACCTGAAGAAATGATTCAACAGATTGCTGATCATTCGGAGAAAAAGTAACCTCATCTCTCTTCTTCCGGACAAACTCAATGTTCTGCTCTACCTACAGTTAAAAACAAGTATGAGAAATAGTGTTATGTGAATCATACATCCTTCCAAGAATAGTAATAAAGCACTGCTGAATACCAATGATTATGGTTAAATTTAGCATAATCAAAATTAAGGAATTTCCCATTGTCACAATAACAAGGTGCTGAAAACATATTGCCACCACAAGGATTGCAATCACAACCCAGAGCTTTCAAACAATTATGCCAACATGTAATATAAACTAAGCTTCAACCTCTTAAGAAATCCTTTTTGTTAGACTAGGCTCAATGATTTACAACTCAGGATCTCGCCATGCCCAGAAAGCCCTAGATACTCAGCTTAAAGAACCAAGTGGCCAGGCAGGAAAGCCTCTTGTCTCTCAACAAAAGCCTGAGTGTTGAGCGAGCCCATTACTTATATTGACTTGGATTCACAGAGATCTCTAAAACATATCTATAATGCCCGACTATTTTCCTCTTAACTAACTACCAAATTCCTATGAACCATTTCCCAAGAGCAATCTCAAAAGTAGATTGTAGCGTGTTTAAACTTTCTTAACTATGATATAATCTAACACCTTACTCTTTGAAAAGAAATCATTTACCTGATCAATAAAACGCTTCACCACACGCCGTAAACTCTCAATAGTAGTCGTCTCATAGAATTTCCTCAAATAGATGAGTGGAATGGTTGCAAGATCAGGAAATGATATGTGATAACTCCATTGAGCAAAGTGCACCGCCAACAGCTCAATGGCTGAAAAAACACACTCGTCCTGGAAGTTTCGAGATTTTAGCCAATGCTTTGGCAACTACACAGGAAACAACCACCATCAGCTTAACCATGCATGCAGCACACTTAATGCCAGAGAGTTAACAGGTGGATTTTAAAAACCGACTGATTGATAGTAAAAGAAATCAAGTATAAAAGGTTTGAACACATGTCATAGAGCTAAACAGCCTCGCCATGTAAGCCACATAAGAAACCCAGCTCAGGATAAGTAAAATTTGTACTGACCTTGACCGCAGATGAAAAGCTGAAGACCTTTCCAGGTTTCGAACTCTCCTTGCCTATTTTATATTCCAAAATATCCAGCACTAATGATGTAATTGGGATGAAAACTCCACTAGATTCAGAGAGAGTATTCAACCATTGGATGCATTTAACTCTTAAAGGCATGTATCTTGGTCCTGGAAACAGGACAGCTACTCCATTTATGATCTGAATTATCGTATAAAGCAGAGGCTGCAGATCATAATCATGTATATTCAAAGAAATAAATGCAACCCACAGATCTACACAGTTAGCATACTGCCAACTGCATATCTTCTTTACTGCTTCCTGCATAAAAGCAACATTTCAACACAGAATTTTGATCAATTCACTCTTTAAAAGTTGAAAAATAAAGTACAAAAATCAGCAATGCAACCAAGGACAGATGTAAAACGATGTTAGGATTAAACAAAGCAAGGTACCGGTATAGCTTTCTGAGTGAATACCTTCTTTGTTCGTAAACCAAGCTGCAATATCTTGGCAAGTTGCTGGATAGAAACCACTGCCTTGCTATAAGCTTTCTGCAGATCTTGAGAGCATAGCTCGATGAAGGAGCTTTTCAGAAATTGTTGATGCTTAAACAGAACTGGATCCACAAACTTGCAGTGGTCAATAAAAGCCTTGTATGATTTAATCATGCAGGTTTCAAAACAATTTGAGTTAAACACAACAGCTACATCTTTGATGATGAGAAGTGAGCATGCTGATAGAGTTCCTTTGCCCGTTGCCCATAAATGAACTGATATCTGCATACAATTCCAAGTCTTGGTAAGGCACAACCGCTTAAAGCATAAGATTGACACAAAACACCAAACAAATTCACAACAAGTACTGAATAATGCTAAGGTCTGAAATTCCTGAGAGTCAAAGACCCTAACATCCAATATAAAGCAAAATTGTGCAAGCCTTGGTAATATACAAATTAGACATGAAAGGAAGATGCTATTATCATAATCCTCAGAAAATCATTGTTATCTTGGTTTCTTAGTTGCGTTAGTTACAAATTTGTAACATTCTAGGATTAATATACCTTGATGAGTCTGCCTAGTAAAGGAGGAAAGGCAGCAAAAAATACCATAGAAGCTTTGAGTCTGGTTAAGGCGAAGGCTAATATCTGAGAGTCAGTAACCTCATTTAGGAGAAACAGGGTACTTCTCAAGTAAGACTTGACTACTGGCTTCAAAGTTTTCCATTTGGAAGTATTCTTCAGTTCCAAGATGGCCTCTTTCCTATCATTGGAGCCTGATATTCCCAGAATTTTACGAAATATATTATCAGCCTCGTGAAGCATGAATGTCAAGATCTTGCAAAAAGTGTGGCTGTCTTCAACAATGGTGGGTGATTCAGATCCATAGTGGCAGGCAGCCCTGTACCCGTTTAATAGCCTTACAAAAGCAGGAACATTATTCTGCTCCTTGACTAGTTCACACAAAGAATCAACAGTAGAGCTACTCAAATTCCCCATTTTATTTGTGGACTCCCTGCCATCCTCATCAGACTCTTCTTCATCTGAATACTGCTGTGAAGGAAGAGATGGTTAAAACTTGATAAAGGGGGGTTAAAAAGATACAACAGACTCAAAACAGATTGAATATAAGATTCAATGACTGGAAATTACAAACTTTGATGGAGGGAGAAATTTCTTTTGTCTTAGAACAGATCATATGGAGAGTAATATAGATGACAGCTACATATATAAACATCAAGTAGTCATAAGATAGATATACAAGCCAGTGGAGCTTGGAATTTGCAAAAAAAATCCACACCTTTAATTTCTCAAGATATTAAGAGTCCTGAAAAAAAAAATTAAGACTTCATAGCTTACATTTTCCTCATCCCTTAATGTTTGCAGATGTTCCTTGTTGCTTTCCAAAAACTTGGCAAATTCTGGATCCTGTCAAATTTAAGTGACAAAGTTTAGTTGAATCTCTACATAATGACAGTAAATTCATAAAATGGATTCTGCTGCCTAGCAGACATTTTAAGTACAGAAACTAACAAGAGAAACTCAATACCAAAAAACTATCACAGATTCCAGACAAAAGGTCAAAGCCTAAATGGGTTTATAGAATAAAACGAGATTCCCTATCACAATTAGATTATGATAGGTTTAGATTTTAGCACTCACAAATTTTAGAGTCAACCAACAAACTGAAGTTCTAACTTTATATGAAAAACATTACTCAAAATCTTATAAATCCTTTGAAAAACTCTATTTTGAGATAATAAAAAATTATGATTTGATCACCTTGGCTTTCAAGTTGTTCAGCCTTTTCATTTTCTTTTCCAGTTCTAAATGAATTTCCTTGTTCTGCACCGATAAATCACCACCACCATTGTACTCTGCATGCAAATTACTAAAAACATAAATAAAAGGGGCAAATTGAAATTTAAAAATACCAGAGAAACTGGTGATGGTATCCTGACCTTCCAGATGATTCTCAATTCTAGTTTCACCATTATATGAACAACTTGTATCCTGATAAGTTACCACGACCAACAATGTTAGAAAACCTTGCAAAGGAAATGTGCCAAATTAAGTTTAACAAAAACAAAGTTGGCATAACATAATTCAAAACCTCAGATAAATATCCGTCACTATCTGAATCATCCCCATCCATATCACTATCATCTTCACCAAATACGGCATCAAGGGAAATATCCTTAAAATCTTCAACTTCATTGTTTCTGCATACAAAATAAATCAATAAACAACCCAATTCTCAAAATCATTCTCCTATGTAAACAAACAAGCATAGACAGACAAATATAATATCAATTAGAAGCAGATGAACTATTTAAGAGAAATCCTTAATCATATCTTGAGAGCAAAACAAAATTAAACTCAATCTTTCACGGTCAAAACAATGCGCCTAATCGCAGCAGCATTAATTTGCACCTGTTTTCTTTACCTTCCACTATACTTTTCTTCTCTTTCTCCATCGGAATCTTCAGCTTGAGCTCTCTCATCTCCTAAACCAGTAATTACCCAACAAATTCAAGCTACGGCAACAACAAAAGCAAAGAACGCAATGAAAGTAACAAACACCAAAGTTAGACATACTTTTAGAAGCTTTCTTTTTGAAGAAAGACTTGACCTTCCTCTGCCTTTTAAGCACTGACTGTAAATTCTTCTTTGCAAACTTCCTTGCTTTCTTTCCTAGCTTCCCCATTCCTTTCCTTTCCCTGCCCAAAAATATCACCAAAATCTATAAAAGAACACGGAAAAATTCAAAAAGAAAAGAACCCAGAAAGCACTTTATGCCTACTTCAAGAATTAACAAGCATGAGCTCTTGGGTTTTGGTGGCTTCCAAGACTTGGAGAATAGCAGTGAAGTACCAGGGCACATGAAAAAGGAGAGGGTTTAGGTGGGTTTTTACGTCTGCTTGGAAATAAATATAACCCTAAATCTTGTGGGCCGTGGATGTGGCCCGGTCCATTTTAAACAAGATAAAAGCACGTAATCACCAACATGTCCTTTGGTTATGCTACACCTGGCAGTGAATGGTTGGGACTGTAAAGTGCCACAGAAACTGGGAGATGCACGGAATCAGCAAGAAGCTCTTTCACTGTTTCTTCTTCTTCTACAGAAAGCTTTGAAGAGTTTTTGGCAGTATTCATTCTCTCTATTTATTACTATTTATAAATTTAAAAAAAATGGTGAGCAGATTTGATTAGATTTTTCTCTGAAATAATTCTGGATTTGATCGATGATTGAAATAATGATAGATGTGAAATTGATAATCATGGAGTGATTTTCAGGCGACGCCGTTTCTGGCTGGGCTAGCAATAGCAGCAGCAGCACTGGCTGGGAAATACGGGATCCAGGCATGGCAATCATTTAAAGCAAGACCACCAAAGCCTAGAATACGCAAATTTTATGATGGAGGTTTTCAGCCTAAAATGACGAGAAGAGAAGCTGCGCTTATTCTTGGCATTAGGTAATTAATTTTTCTTATTATTCTTTCTTGATGGATATTATTTGTTTGATTATCTTGAAATTATGATTAATAATTGAAGTTCGAAAGATGGGGTTTTTTTTAGCAGAGAAAATGCTGGAGCAGAAAAGGTGAAGGAAGCACATAGAAGAGTAATGGTAGCAAACCATCCTGATGCGGGTGGTAGCCACTACCTTGCTTCAAAAATCAACGAGGCTAAAGACGTGATGCTTGGCAAGACAAAGGATGGCGGATCTGCATTCTGATCTTTCTTCAACATGCCCAACTGCTTGCTCGCTGCCTGCTGCACATAACACACTGAGGGTTTTTTTTTTTTCAAAGCACAAGAAACTGTGAGTTGCTACAATATGTGCTCTTCTTGTCTCTTCACTAGCCATTTACAGGCTAGGAGTTCAATTGCAGCAAGTCCTTCAGCGATGAGATTTGTTGCTGCAGTTCTTGGTGATGATGACAATTAAAATATGTATTCAGACATCTGTTACTTTTATTAGTTATCTTTGAGAGTCCAACCTGAAGTATCTGGTTTACACTGAGCCTTCAACTTGTATTCTTCAGCTGAGTGCGGTGCACTGCAGGTTGTATTAGGAATTCAAGTTTCTCACCTGCAGGAAGACTGGGTGCCCTATATCACCTATATGAGAAACGGATAGAGGACTCGTTTGGTATGCAACAATTGTTATTTTTATCAGAACCTGTCAGACACCACATTTACAATAGCATGTGTTTTTGTGGTCATATTAATGACATCGCATGTTACTGCCCCATATGATATTCTCCTCCAATTTAACATGCCAGTATATGCAAGTAATCACTCATCACTGAGTGTGAGTCCACGCTCTATACTTCAAAGGGAGTCGCTAGCACTCTAGCACGAGGGACGGTTAAGCCAATAGCCCAGCATCGGCATACCCTCCTATTAAAATGGGGGTGGTTCGCCTAACCACAATGACATGATCACCTTGTAGTAACTTGAAAAGAAAAGAAAAACCAGTGTTTGACATTTTTTTCACAACAAAAGGACCTGTTCAAGTATAGAACAGATAGTGGTGAGGGAACTAGCATAATGGAACTCTTATGTTTTAGATCTCAATTTAACTGTAAACATGATGGTGTTTTCTTGCTCCTCTGTTTATGTTCCAATGGGACACAGACAGAATATGTTATAACAATTAAAAAAGAAGAAGTTAATATACAAGTACTGTACTTGCAATCCCTGCTGCTACATCTCTAAAAAGGAAGTGCGTGCACATGCCAATGGCCAGTTCAAGCATATGAGTGGTGCCTATGCCGATCCTTGTCTCTTGATGAATAGGAGGAACTGTGGTAGTCACGGTCTGAAAATGCAGAATGGTCACAGATGAGAGGACTGCCATTTACATCGAGAAAAAAAGAAAGATGAACCTCTTAAGAAAAGTTAAAATACATACCACGTGAGGAGTGATGCCTTGATTTCTCCGAGTGTCCTGCATTTAGATTAAAAGATCACATATATAATTAGAAATGTGTTATAAGAGTACTTAAAGTTGTATAAAATTTTAAACAAAGAAGAGCTAGCCCCCAAATTTAGTGTAACATATGGACAAAAAGGAACTTGGGAGCTGACCTGACTCTCTTCCTCTATCCTTTGAGCGATGACGACCTCGATCCTTAGCCCTATCCCTGTCTCTTTCAATTTCATCTCGCTCTCTTTCCCGGTCAGAATCTCTGCCCCTATCACGATCCTGGGCCTTTATTCTATCCCTCTCTCTTTCCCTCTCCCTGTCCCTGTCCCGTTCCTTGCTCTTGTCACCACTCGCTTCTGTTCTGTGCTCAGACTTTGATCTTGGAATGAGCTCTTCTCTTGCCTCTCCCTCAGTGGGCTTGGATTCATCATCGGTCTTTTTAGATTCCTTCAGCTTGTCTAAGGCAACTTTTGTTATGTCCTTGGATCCGCCAGATTCAACATTGACCCCACTTGGAGCTGCCTTTGGTTCAGTTGAATCATTATTAGCTGGCAGGCTAGTAGTCCGTGGAATTTCCTATTCAAGAGCAGAAAAAATATAATTTCAGTCAATGGGTTTATATGATGAAGCATCCCTGTCTCGGATGAATATGAAGTAATCTCTAAAATGCTTGCAGTTTCTATCCTTTTTCTGATCAAAACAACAGGGTTGTTTTTTTCTTTCTTGAGGAAACAACAGCAATACTTGCTTTGTCACTAGGTAATATACTGCCTTTGATGACAAGGAGACAGTTGCAAATATTGTAAAAACCAAAAATTAAATGGTTGATTTAGAATCAAATTGATGAAAAACAAAATACAGAACCACCTTTGAAATCAGCTGCAATTGGGAATCTGAAGACTTGTTCGAAAAAGAAAAATCTCCATCCTTGCAGACTGATACATACTGTGCCTTAGGAAGGCTATATAGGTGAGCCAAAACTCTACAAACTTCATCAATCCCAGATTTCTCTGCATCAAATGCTTTCCACCATGGTGGATTCTCAGGAAGAGGTACTTGAAATCTACGAGCTGCAGCATATACAACACCACAAGCCACAACTGCACTCTTGAAACGAACACACAAAGTTGTCCGCAAACTGCCAAGAGAATGGATTAATGTAGAAAAATACCAACAAGAAAGCACACTATTATGTCCCAGGAAAAGAAGACATAGTAAACAAGCAATAACACCAAAATCCATTAATTTAAAAACAGAAGCAGCGTCTGTTTTTTTAACCACCTTGTTGTGCAATTCTGTCTTGTACTAATAGCTTGAAGAGAAAAGCAACCAGGTAAGCCTATAAAAGATTGTAATTCATGCTAACTGTTACATCATAACTGGAGCTTATGTTATAAGTACTCGGCAATCTTTTGCACAGCAATTAAAAGCCTTGAAAGATGATGCAATTGCTACAATTGATCTGAGGAAATAAGTTACAAAGGAAGAGGAACTTAAACTGATAGGATCCTGTCAAAAAGTAAATGCTCTTTTTATTGAGATCGGAATGACTATTTTTTAATTATCAAGTGCAAAAAAGCAGTTATCTGAAAACTGACATCAGATAAGCTATTTCACTAAGCAAGGAATATTATTTTATATCTGCTGTGGTTTTGTTTAGGGAATCCCTGCCTCTGAATAAATAATTCTTAGTTCCAAAATTGATGGTCATGTTGAACATGATTTTTATTTTTATTTTTTCCACGGAAAAAGCAACAGCGCACAAATTCATCAAGCTGAATATACAGACTACGCACATAAGACTCACAAAACAACTGTAGAATGATACATTCAAAATGTTTGATTCAGAGAAGTACCTATCATTAGCTAAGTTCCATGCTTCTTGTCTTAATTCTTGAGGTGTTCCAAGGGTCATTAGGTAGTTTGAAATGAATTTGTGGGGATGCTCAACATGACAAACAAAACCCATTTCCTTCAATATATGCCTCTCTGTTTTGCTCAACTCAATCTTCAACTCTGCAAACTTCTATTGACACAGAGAGAAAAGTGTAAGTGCCTAACACCAGAAGGACTAAAACCAGCTGTGAGCCAAAGGGAAGAGAATGATACTGAAGCATCTTAATGCAAACATGATACCATATTTCTAACCTTTGAATTCAGGTCCAAAAACTCTATGGGTAAGTTTTCCCTCCTGCACTCCATTCTGTGGAAAACAATGATGACTTGCCTCGATTTCCTAGGGCTTTCCTCAAGTTTAGATGCAAGCCATACACAACTAGCCGCAACTTTCTGCAGAATATTAGCACATCCTAAAAACATATTAGACAAATAAGTGGGAATTATCAAAATTGCATTGCTAGAACTAAATAAATCAATGCCCATCTCTCGTAAATTTAACACTGTAGGTGAAAATATCACTTCTAACCTTGACATTGAAACGGGCAAATGACTTCTTGCAATAGAATCGGTGGAATAAAACTTGACCGGTAGCCATCACAGCTTGAGGTCTTTGAGTATAAAAAATAATGAAACAGAAACAGATAGAACCAGCATGAGTTAAAGGCATCAACAAAAAACCGAGGAAAAAAAAACATATGTCTAGTACATGATTAAGCAGAGAAGAGAAAATACAGTTTGAGTAAAATGCCGCTCTCTTGGATAAGATCACAGCCATAGATCCTAAGAGTTGTCTCCGTAGCTTCATCGATTCCATCTTTCCTTGACGGGGAGTTTTGTAGCTCATCATCAGTTAAATAGAAGTTATCAATCGCTGTGTAAATCATTGAAACTGCCACAAATAACCCGAATCAATTATGAATCTATAAATTCTGGCATGTTATTAAAAACCCATCTTTTTTTCCTGCTAAACACAAAAAAGAAGCATGCTTGCTGGTTGATTGGCTTTTGTAGTGTAAAGAATGCTAAAATTATCCCCAAGATTTCCGCAATTGTGGTGAGTTGCTTTATGCAGAAAACACACAATTAAACCCAGATAGAGAGAAGACACAATCAGAGACTGACCTGAGATCGCTGGCGAGAAGACGAAGAGCGGCGGTATTGAAGGAGAGAAGCTACCGTTTGGGGGTTAGGGATTGTGATTTGTGAGGTTTGCAGGATGTTGGAATTTGATTTCTGCGCTTCAGCTTAAAACGGCTACGTTTCCTTTTAAAGAGGTTTTTTGTTTTTTCGTTGATCAGGGCCGGTTGGATTTTCAGATTGTGGGCTTCGCTCTGTAAATTGAGCTGGATCTTCGTTATTGGGGTTTCACCTATATTTGCAGTTTTTTTTTAAAAAAAAAAATGTTTGATGGGGCCATGAGTCACTCATGCAGGTCGCGTGATGCTACATTGCCACGTGGAATATTTTTATAGCTACAAGTCAAGATCACGAGGGGTTACATCTTGCATGTCAATCTAGGTTAATTACAGTGTATAACTTGTAA
>Ga0325410_1003898_pt1 | contig 16798 bp, 15 predicted proteins | sample PopdelMetagenome_16_FD_206182 | JGI IMG/M metagenome (GOLD analysis project Ga0325410, IMG submission 206182) | Populus deltoides microbial communities from Bellville, Georgia, United States - Xylem-PdIQD-R3 | ecosystem: Host-associated > Plants > Phyllosphere > Stem > Wood/Secondary xylem...
ACAAATAATTTGCAAAAAATCGAACAAAATTATTCTTCTCATCAATAAAATTAGTTAATAAAATAAAATATATTATCTCTAAATTACAAATAAAATCTCTCAAATATGGGTTTCTAATTATACCTGTCTTAATTTAATGTACCGTATTCCTTGTAAGATGAAATTTGTTCTTTGCAAGTGGATTCCTTGGGAGCACAACACAGAAGAAGTTAAAGAAAGTAAAAGTGGGGTTATTGGAAAAGGACGTTTTGGAATTACATGTTCATGGGGAACAATTTAAGAGAAAGTAACAGAAGATGGGGTGGGTTTCTGGAAAAAAAAAAGAAAGGGACAGATCGATGGGGTTAAGGTTCTTTATTTGGAGAATGAAAGTTGTCTGATTTTGAGTTGGAGTAATTGTCTCCTCCCGTGTGAGGTCACACATTTTCTTTTTTTTTTTTTTTTTGCAAGATATACCTGTACCAATTAATTATTGACACGTTATTATTATATATGTATATATATATATATAAGTCAAATTTTGTTCTTCTCTTTTTATCAGCACAGTGATTGTAAACCGTGTGCCACAGTGTTAGCAACAGATAATCCGTTGCTGATTTTTAATATATTAATTTATTTTTTAGCAACCAATTTTCTGTTGCTAAATCTGTTGCTAATATTAAAAAATTAATATATATGTAATCCGTTGCTAATCAGTTGCTAAATTAGCATCTGAAATATTCTGTTGCTAATTTCCGATGCTATTGACCCTTTTTTTTAGTAGTGCTTTTTAAGGTGATTTCTAGTTACTTACGCATATCATTTGTTGTCACACGATTTCCATATTTGGATAGTGGTTTAAATTTATTGCTTTAGTGAAGCGCAATGTCTCTTCAAGATGGTGGGTAAGAACTAATTATTGAATTGGAAATGTGAAGATTTTGGAAATCATAAAAAGAGAATACAAAAATATTTACAAAACTCTCTTCTTGTCCTGTATATTCGTGTGCCTCTTACCATTGTAGATTTAGCAAATCAAGCAAGTCAATTTCAGGAAATGGTCAATTAGAGAAATCCATTAGAAAAGTAATGATGCGAACCTCGTAATTAGGTGATTAAGCAACTCACAACAAGATTGACAATGAAAAAAAGTAGAAATAAATTTGATAGAAGTGTGAAATAATGAATCTTGTCCCAAGACACCAATATTATTAGAATAAGAACCCTCACTCTATGAATATCAATTTATGAACAAGAAGTTGAAGAAGATGTCACAAAGCCAGTTAATATTTGATAAGACAGTTTAGTTCATTAAATAACCAAAAAATACGAGAATCTCTCGCACAAGCTGAATAAATTTGGTAGCAATAGTATTATCAAGTCTAAATATTATGTCCTTACAAAGAGTATTTAAACTCTTGAAAATAAAAACCCTAATGGACCTACCCTTGTGAGCTAAAATTAACACACTTACAAAATTAACCCAAAACCTATATGATAAACCCGAAAGTATGGACCTAAACAAGTCTTGGGCCATAGCTGCAAAACAAAGAAGCCTGTAGATATGGAGAAGGCAAAATGGAATGTGCTTAACTGAAAAACAAAAAAGTGACTGCTAATGTTACAAAGCGGGTATCTTATAAGCCCATCAACCATATTTCTCAGGAACATGACTACTACAAGGTTTGGAAGATGTTGGAAAAAAAATCTTTGCTAAAAAGAGTGTACAAAATAAGGCTTTTGTGATCAGACATCATGTGAATTTACATCCTACATTATTGGTGGCTTTGGTCAAGTTAGGATGAAAAATTAAGGTATGGTTAGTGTTATGGGCATTAGAGATATTTGGTTAGAAACCATTACTGGGTGTAAGTTGCAACACAAAGATGTTGGGCATGTGCCCAATATACATATGCACCTGATTATTACAGGTATACTTGATGAAGAAGGCTATCATAACTAGTTTAGGAATAGTAAATGGAACCTCTCCAAAAGTTCTTTAATTATTGCTAAAAAAACAAAATGGGTCTTTATATATCATAAGCTAAGGTGATTAAGAGGGAGGTGAATGCAATTAAAGATGCCTTCATCAATTTACAACATAAACGGCTTGGAAACTTAAATGAGAAAGGTCATGGCATCCTTTCCAAGAAAAACTACCTTCCCTTAAAAGGTATGAATTTGAACACTTGTACTCATTATTTAGCCAATAAACAATATAGAGTAACATTTTGAATATCACCTTAATTTAGAAGATCGCATGTTCTTGATTTGGTTCATATTAATGTTTGTTTTATGACTATTAAGTCTCTTAGAGGTTCTTTGTAATTTGTTATTTTTATTGATGATCATTCCAGGACAATTTAGGCCAAATATTTAAAATCCAAAGATTAGGTGCGTGATGTTTTCAAGGATTTTCATGCCAAAGTTAAAAGGAAAACTAGTAGAAAGCTGATATGTATTTAAGCTAACAATGGTAGTTAATATGGTCCTTTTAAAAACTATTATAAAAAAAATGGTATTAAGCTGGAGAAGATGGTTCAAAAGACTCCATAACAAAATGGAGTAGTTAAGAGAATGAATATAACCATTGTTGAAAGAATTTCATATATGCTCTAAATTATTTTAGAGACTAAAGTTTCCTTGATAAACCTTTCTCCATCAGCTCCTCTTGACTTTGATGTTTTAGAGAGAGTAATGAAATTAAAAGATGTTTCAAAAAAGTGTTCGACATGCAGGCCATTTATACATGTTTCTAGAGATGAAATGTCTAAGATTAAAAGTAAGACAAAGCAATGTGTTTTCCTGGGTTAAAAAATGACGAGTTTGGTTGTAGGTTATGTCAAAAAAAAAGTTGTTAGAAGTAGAGATCTTGTCTTTGAATATCAAACAATTGAAGACTTTGAACAAAAAGATAAAATAGTGTCCACTAATTTTATTTCTTCTAATGCGGATCAAATACCTTTTTCACAGTTACCCTTAATGTCTTTTGATCATCGAGGAGATTTGTAAGATAATTATAATGGTGTTTCTTGTTTTTAAGCCATTAGTTGATAATTATAAGCCAACTAATCATGTTATTCTCGAACAAGTTATTCAAGAAGCTCTAAATGAGCCACAGTTAAAGAGATTCACTTGTGATTAGTACTTAAAAGTGCATTTTTATCAAGGTTTTATATCATCATTTTGCACTTGAAGTATCAATAACTCCTTAACTAGAGCATGTTTTATAATAACATGTCTAATAATATAAGATACATTTAATTTATGGTAAATGTTCATCTTAAATGCAGCCCTATCACATAAATCAAAGGATTGATTGATTATTTTAACTACTGAAATTGAGAAGACAATGAAAAGGCTAAGCTTAGAAAAGAGATGTTGGTTCAATCCAAACTGGAACACTATTCAGTTATTAGATCATAACTGAAGCTATAAAACTTGGATTTAGGTCTGGTTTATATATATGAAAAGCTAAGACATAGGTCTAAAACTTTCATGCATAGTCCAAGATTTAAAAGGACAGTTTTCAAGTTCCAATTGTAGCAACAACAGAGAAGTCGGAATTTGTCTTGCAGCCTAGACATTGTTCAATGTTTAGCCCATATCTCAAGTTCTAGAAGTCTAGATACTCCGATTCTTGTTTGGTTGGAAAGCTGAGACAATTTCCTAGAACTTTCATGAAAACTATCGGTTCAAATTCTGATGTTAGCAATGGCTTTTTGTTCAGACAAGAAGATAAGGATTGTCACCAAGTCAAGATGTGACCACCCACTCAACAATTAGTCATTAAATCAATAGTTCTGAATTTTGGCCTATAAAAGGAGGCATTTGCCATGCATTTAGGAATCTTGATTTTCAGATCAAGATCATGCTCTTTATTTCTCTCTTTATATTTTTGTAATGCTTAAGCTTTGCTTTTATTAATCTCTTGTTTATGCCTTTCATTTCCTTTATTATACTTATATAATCATGTTCTGCTCTTGTTTATCTATGTTTCTCTTATTCATAATGTTCAGCTAAGTTTATTATGTCAAAGTGAAAATGTTACACTAATGATGTAAGAATAAGTATAGTATAAACTCAACATGGACTTTAATGTTTGATACTAACATGTTTTATATTTATTATCTTACTCACTCTTAATACCTTGCTTGTTAAATAGTTAATCTAGATTTGTGTTGAACAACCCTTGGTACAACAAATACTTGACACTTTCATAGCCCAACTGTATGGTATAACCGACACTTGTGCTATGAAAGGAACTTGATTTGTTGTTAACATAAGTTATCACCATGAATACTTGATAATATTTACAAGTATTGGCATTACTCGAATAAGATAATTAATGTAATCATGTTAACAATTTATAATCCGAGTGGAACCTCCTTTGTGTGTGGTTTCCAGTCAAGTAATAAAAAGAGTTTAGACTATATTTATTTGAAATACCATTAGTGAATCCTCTAACCTTGATAATTGTTTTATCTTTGTTTAAATCCTTACATCATTATCACATCTTAAAGCTCTCTTCAAATCTTTTTTTAATTTATAATTCTATATAGTTCACCTCCATGTGGTTCAACCCCGGTCTTGCCGGGTTATTTATTACTTCGACACTCCTGCACTTGGGATAAAATAACAACTCTTTGATTGTGTCAACTTGACCTCACCAAGCTTTCACCAAATATTCTCCTTATGAGTATATATTGGATACTAATGGGGGAGAGCTAGAAAGCTTTAATAAAGCTATATTGCATAAGAAGAAAAATTTGTGCTTAAAAGCAATGTAAGAAAAGATGAAATCCTTGCATAAGAACCACACTCTCAAATTAGTGAAGCTTTGTAAAGGTAGGAGAGCATTGAAATGGATGTTTAGGTTAAAAATTGAAGAAAATTGCTTATAACTAAGGTACAAGGCAAAATGGTTGTGTAAGGTTTCAGTAAAAAAAAAAAAATTGATTTTGAAGAAATTTTTTCACTTATGGTCAAGTACTCTTTAAAATAGAGTGTTTATAGGAGATGGGTGTCTTTGTGATGACCTCTTTAAAATGAGTGTTATGACTATTGTAAACACAAATGAGAAAAAGAATAATAATAATAATGCATATTCTTCATAACAACTTAAGTCTTGTGATATATGTGGCATAACATGTTAAGTTATGTGAATTATAATTTTAAATAATAAATAATAAATCTTGATTTATTACCTAGCATGATTTTTTAGAGAAATCATGGTCGGTCGTCGAAATCACTAAAATATAATGCTCACTTAATTATCACAAACAAAATAATTTTGTAGTATGATCATGAAAACCAAGTTGAACCCAAAGGAAATTTCGTTTAATGTTCCTCCAATATACTGAAATGAGAAAGAACGGGGGATTTGAATGAAAAATTCAAGAAACAATAATTTCAAAAATAATAAATTCATATGTCATTAAATCAGTTCAAGGATCCACACATCCATTCCTATAATTATGTTGATCATCGAAGTAAAATAAATATTATTTCACATCAAGCAAATAAATTTGATATCCTTTAAAGTTGAGTAAAATCGATGAGATTATGAGTACATTAATTAGAAAAAGCTCTCTAATCAAATTCTTATCATTTAGCAAATGTAATATTGAAAGCAATTTTCATTCGATCAACAGTAGTTTAGGAATAAAATTTGTGCATTTATTCTAATCAAACGTTTAAAAGCTTGACAATTTAACTTGATTTATTATTCCCTAATAAATCAAGATGAGAGTGGCAACAATTACGAATTGAAAGAAACTAGAAACCATACATGCCATCTCAAAACAATTCAATAAGCTTGAATAATAATCAATAGCATAATTCTGAACAAGAAAAAATAAATACTTGAATCTGAAAGAATTACAATGATAACGTTACTTCTCACAACTTGTTAATGGAGATGGTGTGTATCCCTCTTGAATCGAATTAAGGAGTTTATTTCATAATTGCTGGAAAATTGAAAAAAGCAGAGAAGAAAGGAATGTTCTTCGAACCCTGTTTCAGTTGTGTTCTACTCTATTTATCCTCTCACTTGGATGCAAAATTTCTTCAGGACTATTAGGCTAATTAGAAGTTTTCATGATACTTAATTTGTTACTTCTTTATTTGGTCCTTAAGGTTGGATAAATCTCTTAGAATTTGTGTTGAAAACTGACTTGGTTGGTATCACAACTCTACTATAATTCCAACTCTGCTGCAACTTAGACTTTGTTTCTAACTTGGTTTTGCAATATCTGACCATCCTAACTGTATTCATTCAATCATTGCATGTTAGAGGCTTGATTTAAATCTTTCTTGGGTCCTAAGGCCCACCGTTTTTATGCCAGACTCTCAGTCATAATGGGATGCTCGGTATTGTTAGTTTCCTGATCAGATCAGGAGACCCATCTCATCCTTCAGATTATGTCCAAAGTTTGGCCTTAAAAACGATTTTATCTGACTTTGAGTCCTTCATGAAAGTTGTAGCCCTCGATGTGTATATGAATTTTGGCTTTTAAATCTCCTGATTTTGATATCAGAAGCTCAAGATATTCTTATTTGAATATCTAGTATGAAAGCAATGAATCCTGCTGCAAGTAGAATTCTGGCCTGAGTTTGCAGGTTTGATTAGAGATCCAAATGAGATCAAAGTTTTGCTCATAATACCTTCCTGGAAAGCTTGACATGTATACTTCGACTTAGATTAAGCCCACGTTCTTATTCAAGAACTCTAACTTGGCGAAACACCTAGATATGAATTTTGGCTTTTGAATCTCCAGATTTCGATATCAAAAGCTCAAGATATTCTTATTTGAATATCTAGTGTGAAAGCAATGAATCCTGCTACAAGTAGAATTCTGGCCTGAGTTTGCAGGTTTGATTAGAGATCCAAATGAGATCAAAGTTTTGCCCATAATACCTTCCTAGAAAGCTTGACATGTATACTTCGACTTATATTAAGCCCACATTCTCATTCAAAAACTCTAACTTGACGAAACACCTATCACAAGAAGCTAGGTCCAAAACATAAAGTGCAAAATTTCTTATCTTAGCAATTAATTCACAAAGTCTCTTAGACATGCAAAACTCATAAAAATAACTTTCAATAAACTCAATTAAGCTTAAAATACATTAAAAAAACATAGAGTAAAAGGAGTAAACAACTTCCATTTATCGTTGGTTTTTCTTAGACTTGCTCTTTTACTTATTCTTTCTACTCTAAAGCTTAAGTTTGGTGTTTGTGGAAAGATATTGATTATAATTTCTATAATTGTTTAGTTTGCATGCTAGGAATATTTATCTTATATGTTTTGCAAGCTTATATATTTTTTTAGTATGCATGCTAGCTTTTTGTTGTGATTGCAAGATTACTAAATGTTTTAATATTTTTGTATGATTATTGTAAAACTCGACAAACATTTAGGTAAAAAGTCGACCTATACTAAGCAAGAATTAAGTGGATCAAGTTGGCCTACTATAGGGAGGATTTGGGAGGGGGGAAATCGATTCTAGATTAACCAAAAGAGGAATAAGAATAAGGTAAACCAACCCCCCCCCCCCACACCCCCATTACATTTATGAGTGATATAAATGTAGGGGGGAAAGATATGACTCTTCCTCTCCCCCAGAACCAGCAGCAGCTATTGCTAGAGCACACACTCCTTCCTAAGGAGAAAACTAAACCCAACTAGCTTGCATAACAACCTCCTTGAGTATTAAGTGAGTGGTGAGTTAGGAAAATGATAGAAAACCTAAAACATGGAAGAAAAAGGAGCCTAGACCTATCCTCCATAATCGACAGCAACCATTATTGCAGCACACACTCCTTCCTGAGGAGAAACCTGAACCTAACTAGCTTGCATGCCAACTTTCTTGAGTGTTGAGTGATGGGTGAGTTAGAAAAAAGAGAGAAAAACCAAAAACATGGAAGAAAAGGGAGCCTAGAGGGCCGGCTGGAACAAATAGAAAGAAGAAAAAAGTAAAAAGGAAGAAGAAACTATTAAAACCTTTCCTAAGACTACTTAAAATCGTAAGGTAAGTCACCTTCTTATTTATTTCATTTAGACTTTGGCATAAAAGGAATGTAATATTGGGCTTTTAAATTGTATGATTTCGATATCTGAAGCTCAAGATATTCTCATTTGAATATCTAGTGTGAAAGCAGAGAATCTTGTTGCGAGTAAAATTCTGGCCAAAGATTACAGGTTTGATTAGAGATCCAAATGAGATCGGATTTTTGCTCATAATACCTTCATAAAAAGCTTGACATGTATACTTTGACTTAGATTAAGTGCACATTCTCTTTCGGGAATTTTAACTTGGACGACAAAATCCTATCACAAAAAGCTAAGTCCAAAACATAAAATTCAGAATTTCTTATCTTTAGCAATTAATTCACAAAGTCTATTAGGCATGCCAAACTCATAAAAATAACTTCCAATAAACTCAATTAAGCTCAGAATATATTAAAAAGCATAGTGTAAAAGGAGTAAAAACATATGTATATTTTACACTAATCAAATTCCCCCACACCTAGCTTTTGCACGTCCTCGGACATAATTTTAATTTTACTTTTTCAATGTAAAAAATGTAATGCCATCAACGAACAACAATTAAATTCTTAAAACATCATAACATATCATGAATTAAATTCCAATCACTTTAAAAAAATTTATCAAGCGTTTTTATTTCAGAATAAAACAACCAAATAGTAGGCCTTACAAGAATAATCACTCAATTCTCATGTGTTTGAAAGGTTAGTGTTTTACTTCAATTCCTTCTAATGGAAATGATCTACCATAAGCTTGCAAGTCATCTCACTCTCCATCATTTAGATTACATGCATTTCACAAATCATAAGGTCTTTTCAAAGGTTGTAATGTGGCTTGGTTCAAGGTAGGAGATCTTTGGAAAGGTAGTTTAAAAGCCACTAAAACCAACAAAACAAAATAACCCCAAAACAAGACAGAATATTAAACACTCCCTCCAACCATTTTGAACTTGGCAAAAATTAAAGCTACATTATCCTTCTTTATTGGAAAATTTATTGTCCAACAGAACAAGATTTTGGTTCAAACTAAAGGATGATCTTTTACCTTCTTAAAACTTCAAACCTTTACAAGACCTTTTTATCTTTTTACTTTCCTTTTTTTTTCTTCTGCACCTGACATACCGTCTCTGAATTCAAAACACCCCTACATTTATTTCATGTATTCCCATGCTTATATAATGATTTATGATGTTCCATTAGTTTTACAGCTTGGGTGAGACACTATATTGTTTACGGCTTGTATTGTGGGTTTATAATTAAAGAAAAAGTCCATCAACTCAAAAAAGGTTTCAAGGAAAAATTTTATCCAAAGGTGGGTTGCTAGGCTATATAAGGTACATAACAAAAAATATCTTAATCATGTTCATGTATGCATGTAGAAGTATGGTCTTGATTAGAATCAGAGCAAGTTCTAGGGGAACAAAACCAATGAAAGAAAATCACACATAAAAGGAAAATAGAGACTAATATAGATGTGTCGGTCATAAGGCTCAAAGTCTCACAGGTTAGTGTCTATTAAATCCAGTTACTTTAATCCATAGAACATAGCTTGACTAAACAATCTTAAAAAACAAGGTCACTATTCAATCATGTTATGATTTTTTTATAAACTCAATTGAAAATTCATTAATGATATTAAAAATCAAAACATTTCCAAACATAACAAATTTTGGTTTTGCTAGAGATGTAACACAACCCCTCAAAGATTAACCTGCTGTCAAGATGCGGGTGCATTTTACAAAAAAATTGCTAGAACAGAGCATAAATCAGAGCATTATTTCATCAAAATATGAATGATAAAAACAAAGCACAGTGCTACCACTATAGACAGCCCCTACATCCCCCACACTTAGCATGAACATTGTCCTCAATGTACATAGTAAAGAGAGATGGAGAAATAAAGAAAACTGCCTTAATAACCTATTGGGTTTGCCTTATTTTGGCATCTATGATTGCAATAAAATTTTTTTTTGGAATGTCTCCATGCTGGGTTGCCTCTCTAAAGTGTCTTTCTTCATTGTCTTTGGCTAGATAGAGTTTTCTACGTGTCATGCATCCTTGTATATTGGGTCAACCAATTTTACTTCCTTCTCAATAGTGTCTCCAAAATTCTCAACGTAAAGGCTCAAGTCTGTGGCCATTCACCTTGAAAACTTTGTTAGTTACAATACTTTGGATATCAATAGCACCATGAGAAAAAAACATTGAAAACAACAAATGGTCCAATCCATCTTGATCGTAATTTTCCAAGCATGAATTTCAATCTAGAGTTGAAAAGTAATACTTTCTACGTAAGAAAAAATTGTTTACGCTGTAAAAACTTATCATGAAGAGATTTGGTTCACTCTTTATATGGCCTTGCACTGTCATATGCTTCCAATCGAATTTCTTCAAGTTCTTGTAGTTGTAACTTTCATTCTTCTCCCGCCTTTTTAGCATCAAGATTGCATTGTTTCACTGCCTAGACGGCACGATGTTCAATTTCCACTAGTAAATGACATAACTTAGTGAAAACCAACCTATACAATGACATTCTGATTGGAGTTTTGTATGTTATACAGTATGCCCAAAGTGCATCTTTTAAATACAGGCTCCAATCCTTTCGGTTGGGGTTCAACATCTTTTCCAAGATGTGTTTTATTTCTCGGTTTGAAACCTCAGTTTGTCCGTTGGTTTGTGGGTGGGAAGTTGTGGCTACTCGATGTACTCTATATTTTCGCATCAACGCTTCAACAGTTCGGTTACAAATATGGGGGCCTTGATCACTTATCATAGCTCTTGGAATTCCAAACCTACTGAAAATGTTAGATTTGAGAAATCCTACAACAACCTTAGAATCATTAGTACGGGTAGCTTTATTTTGTTTTTCTTTGCCTTATTCAAATCATTAGGTAACATTCCAATAACTATGAAATTTACCAAATCAGCAAACCAAGGTTCCTTACCTTGCAGATGCAGTAGCTGCGCATCGGGGAATGTTTCGGCAATAGGCAATGGTTCTTCCTTACATAAAATTCTGCTCAAATGATCTATCATAAAATTACTAGCTCCTCTTCAATCCTTGATTTCCAAATCAAACTCTTGCAACAAAAGAATCCAGCGTATAAGTCTCGGTTACTTGTCTATGACAAATACAATAGCTAAAAGCTCCTTTTTAGTGGTTGAATAGTTGTATTGAGCAAAGTTTAGTGTCCTTCACGCATAGCAAATGACATGACTTTTCTTTTTCTTTATTGGCCAAGTACAACTCCTATAGCATAATTACTAGCATCGTATATGATCTCAAAAGGCATATCCTAATTTAGTGGTTGTATAATCGGCGTTGAAGTGAACAATGTCTTTAATTTGTCAAATGTTATTTAACAATCTTCCTTGAAGTCAAATGGTACATCCTTTTGCAATAACCTCGACAATGGTTGTGTAGTTTTTTAAAAATCTTTGATGAACCAACCTCCTATAAAAATTTGCATGGCCAAGAAAACTATGAATGTCCTTAACATTAGTAGGATATAGTAAGATTGTAATTAAATCAACCTTGGCCTTATCAACCTCGATACCCCTAGTTGAAACTACATGACCAACAACAAGTCCTTGTTGGACCATGAAATGACATTTTTCATAATTTAGAACCAAGTTGGTGTTAATGCATTGTTTCAAAACTTGGTCAAATTATCTAAACATTAATAGAAAGAATTGTCATAAATAGTAAAGTCATCCATAAAAATTTCAATACAATTTCCAATCAAGTCATAAAAAATGCTTATTATGCATCTCTAAAACATACTTAGGGCATTACACAATCTAAAAGGCATATGTATGTAAGCGAAGGTCCCAAATGGATAAGTGAAAGTTGTTTTTTCCTGATGTTCGCGAGCTATAACAATTTGATAATAACTAGAACACCCATCTAAAAAATAGAAAAATGACTTACCTGTTAGTATTTCTAGCATTTCATTAATGAAAAGAATTGGGAAATGATCTTTTCTTGTGGTAACATTTAATTTCCTGAAATTTATGCACATTCTCCACCCATTCTGAACTCTCATGGGAACAAGTTCATTTTGTTCATTGGGAACAAGAGTCAAACTTGTCTTCTTGGGAACTACATGCACTAGACTAACCCATTAACTATCGGATATGAGATAGATGATTCCTTGGTCAAGTAGCTTCAGAATTTCCTTCATTACCACTTCCTTCATGGTTGGGTTCAGCTTACATTAAGGCTCTCTCATGAGTTTGGCATCATCTTTTAGTAAGATTGTATGCATGCAAATTGCAAGATTTATACCTTTTATATCAGCTAAGGTTCATCCGGTAGCTGTTTTATTTTCTCTTAAAACTCTCAACAATTTTTCTTCTCTTGTTGTCGTGAGATCATTTGATGATCACCGGTAATGTCTCACTGTCTCTTAAGTACATATACTTCAAATGCTTGGGCAAAGACTTCAATTCCAACTTTGGAGCTTGTTTAACATAGGGTGAAACCCTTTCAAGAGAATTCGATAATTACAAAGTAGAGTTTACTAACCTGTTTGGCATTTGAAATAATGAATGCAAAGACATAATTGCTTCTTTTATGTCTTCATTATTCTCTAGCCTTGCATCCCTATCTGTCTTGCTTTGCTGTAATACAAAGTTCAACTCATCTTGTAAAAAACAATTGTTCAAAATCATCTTGCACAATGGGGTCAATTACATCAATATGAAAAATAGATTCAGAGTCATCAGGATATTTCATAGCATCAAAAATGTTAAATGTTACTATTTCCCCATCAAACTCACAAGATAAAATTCATTTATGCACATCGATCTTAGTTCTTGTTGTTTTCTTAAATTGCCTACTTAACAATATATGAGTTGAGTTTGACGCAAATGATTATCCATATCTATAATATAAAATTCCATAAGAAAAATCAATTCATTTATTCTAATTAAAACATCCTCAACAACGCCTTTTGGGTATGAATGAGACCTATCTACCAATTGAATTATTACCTTTGTTTCTTTTAAAGGTCCTCGATTTAAAACCTTATAAATTGAAAGTGGTATAACATTGATCAAAGCTCCTAAATCAAGTATAACTCTTTCTACCCTATGATTTCCAATTACAGATGGTATAGTGAACATACCATCTGTAATTGGAAATGTTTTCTTTATATGACTGCAAACACGTTCTCTTCAACTCTTATTTTCTTATCAATGTTCAACTTTTTTTTGTTGGTGCACAATTCCTTAAAATTTTTTGCATATTATAGAATTTGCTTGATCGCATCCAATAGTGTAATGTTAACTTCAACCTTTCAAAAGGTTTAACAAATATCATGCTCTGACTCTTCCTTCCTTGCCTTCTTTAATCTACTAGGAAATGGAGGTGCAACCAGATTCTTATTAATAGGAAAGATGGACTTACCACTTAACTTTGTTCTCGGTGCATCCAAGATTGTTGGTTCTATTTCCAGCTTGTTGTTCTTGGTTGCTGCTGATTCTGGTGTTGAAGCTGGCAACATATTTGTTGTTGATTCTGGTGTTGCAGCTGACAGGGTAGTTTGCACCACAGTAGTTGCTGAATCTGGCTTTGTTCTTAGTGCATCCAAAATTATTAGTTTTATATCGAGCTTGTTATTTCCGATAGCTACTGAATTTGGTGTTGCAACTGACAATATGACCTGCACCACAATAGTTGCTAATCCTGGCATTGCAGCTAGCTGGGTAGTCTGTACCATAGTAGCTGCTGAATTTGGTGTTGCAACTAGTGGTATATTTCCTGCTAAATCTGATTTACAACTAGCAGCATATTTGTTACTGATTCTAACGTTAGGACTAGCAACATGGTCTGTACTTCCTTTCCACTTTTAAGAGTAATAGCACTTGCATTTTCTCTTGGATTAATTTCAGCTTAAGATGACAGCTTCCTTTTATTTGCCTCAATGCTTCTTACAAGCGATGCAAGTTATGAAATTTAAGTCTCCAAATTCTGAATGCTAGCTATTGTTTCTTGTTGGAACATCTGTATATTAGTGGCTAAAAATTTCACAATTTCTTCTAAATACATACCTGAATTTGATGTTTGAGGAGGGAAAGTTGGATTGTCATTGGCATATGACCAAAACGGTTGCTGGTTTGAGGGCTGACCATACTTAAGGTTTGGGTGATCTATCCAACTGGGGGTGTAATGGTTTGAATATGGTTCATATTTCCTTAGTTGACTGCCAGACCAACTTATCACATTCACCCTAAGGGGTTGTATCTTTTTGAAGTTATGGGCATATATTAGTAGAATGTTTTGGGACTGCATAAATGCCATACATTTTGGATTGCCTAACTTGTCCCAACACTACTTGTCTCACAAGAGAAGTTAGTTGTGAAAGTTGTGTCTCAATATTAGAATGCATCACCTTATTTACCTTGCTTGTACAAGAGTGTTTTCTACAAATGCACCACCACATATAACATCTATCATGCTTTAGTCCATGGGAAATAATCCTTCATAAAATTATTGCAACAATAATTGGTTAGAAATTTGGTGATGTGGGCAACTTGCGCAAAACTGATCAAAACATTCTTAGTATTCATAACGTTTCCCCATTGTTTTGGAGAATTCCACTAATTTATTTACAAATTGTTCCAACCCGTAATGCTGGAAAGAATTTTTCTAATTCTTTCTTCAAATCATTCCATGTTAGTATTGATCCTGAAGGAAGTTAATAAAGTCAGCCATTCACCTTGTTTGCCAAAGACATCAATGAATTCTGAGTTAGCTGTAAACCACGTACGCTGAAGATTTTGCTTCAGTTGCGCAACTGTGTTGCGTAGATGATTGTTGAGTTGATCACGACTCAATTTTCATCAATGATTTCTGTGTTAGTCAAAAACTAATGCTCTGATGATTTCAACATCAACTTCAAAACTGTGTTGCATTGATGATTTCTGAGTCGATAGTGACTCAATTCTTGTCAACGATTTCTGCATCAGTAGTGGCCTATGTGCGATAGCAATTTCTGCCGAATGAGGGTCATTAGCGAACCAGTTTTGCTGATAATTTTGTGTTCAATGAATCAGTTCACTAACAAGTTTGCGTTCATAGCAAACTAGTGTTGCTGATGATTCTGTGTTCCAGCTAATCAGTTCGCTGGCGAGTTTGCATCACCAGCGAACCAGTTTTGCTACTAAATTATGTGTTCTAGCGAATCAGTACGTTGACGAGTGTGTGTCATTGGCGAACCAATTTTGCTAATGATTCTGTGTCCCAGCCAATCAGTTCGCTGACGACTTTGCGTCACCCGCGAACAAGTTTCGTTGATGAATTTTTACGGCATATTACATATCAGAACTGGTTCAATGATTAAAATGATTGCATTATATGATTGTAATCTATGAACGCTAGAATGTGAACATATGTATTCTTGAAATTTGTATGGTGATGAGTCGTGTGATTACCGAATGCAAATATATAGATTTATGACCATTGATGTGGTAGGTGGTACGACCGGGATCGGACTCGCGACCGTATAAGGACATCCCACGGGTGGAGCAGGTAAGTGGTTTCCACCTTTTTTTCTTTGTATAATGTTAATGTTTTGAAATGACTTGTTTAGGGATGATATATTATTGCGTTGTGATGAATTTTAAACCAACTATGAAATGTTGATCGAGTTGTTGATGAATTGGGGTCGTTGATGAATGTTAAACCGATTATGAAATGGTTATTGAATTGTTGATGAATGTAAAACCAATTATGAAATGTTGATTGAGTTGTCGATGAATGTTAAACCGACTATGGAATGTTGATTGAGTTGTTAACAAATGTTAAACTGATTACGAAATGTTAGTTGAGTTGTTGATAAATGTTAAACCGATTATGAAATATTGATTGAGTTGTCGATGAATGTTAAATCGACTATAGAATGCTGATTGATTTGTTAACGAATGTTAAACCGGTTACGAAATGTTGGTTAAGTTGTTGATGAATGTTAAACCTATTATGAAATGTTGATTGAGTTATTGAATAACTTTAGCTAATAGCATCCGAGATGAATGACTAGGTTATGATTAATGATTAGCCTAATGGCATCCGAGATGGATGTCGGGTTGTGATTGATGATTAGCTTCAGCCAATGGCATCCGAGATGGATGAGCGCGATGCGTTTGATGATTAGCTTCGGCTAATGGTATCCTAAGAGGATGGTCGAGTTACGTTGATGATTAGCTTCGGCTAATGACATCCTAGATGAATGGTCGGGTTGTATTGATGATTAGTCTTGGTGAATGGCATCCTAAAGGGATAATTGGGTTGAATATGATGATTAGTTTAGGCTAATGGCATCCTAGATAGATGGCCAAGTTGATTATGATGATTAGTTTCGGCTAATAGTATTTGTAAGAGATGACGTGTTTGATTTTGAGATTCATTTTGGTTAATGGCATCCGATATAAATGATCGAGATTAGATGTTGCGATTAGCTATAGCTAAAAGCATTCAAGGTGGATAAACAGGTTAACGTGAAGTGATTAACCCCAATCGATGATTAAACTTCGACCCCACAACTCCTATGGAGAGGTTGGGGCATATGAGTGAGAATAATATATTTAGCGAAATAATAAGGATTGTATAATGCATATGAGAAGTAAATGAAATAATGTAATCATTTTCAGTTGATAATGAAAAGTAACAATAACGTCTTTTTAATTGTTTATTATTATGTTTAGATTATTTACAATCTTTGTATCCTTATTGTTTTTGTAACAGCGACATCACACAATCAAGGTGCG
>Ga0325410_1003905_pt1 | contig 16777 bp, 7 predicted proteins | sample PopdelMetagenome_16_FD_206182 | JGI IMG/M metagenome (GOLD analysis project Ga0325410, IMG submission 206182) | Populus deltoides microbial communities from Bellville, Georgia, United States - Xylem-PdIQD-R3 | ecosystem: Host-associated > Plants > Phyllosphere > Stem > Wood/Secondary xylem...
CTTTCTTGATTTGGTTGAATGACAAAAATTACTTAGCCTAGGAATTCCACATCAAGCTTTTTATCAAAGCAATGGTTTGTGAGGCCATGTTGATGGCAACAACCCTACTCCTCACAAAGACAGACAAAGACAAAGATCAAGACATGTACGCTAAGTAGGAAGTTAAGAATGCCTAAGTTATGGCATGGATTCTTGGGTCTATAAAACCCAACTCGTCTTGAACTTCATACCCTTTAAAATTATTGCTGAAATATGAACTTACTTGAAGAAGTTATACAGTTAGCACAACACCGCCTAATATTTTTAGCTTGAACTTGAATTGGCCATACTCCACTAGGTAGTCTCTTTATCTCTGATTTTTTACTCTAACTTCATGAGTCTTTGGGTTAAGTATAATTTAATTTGTCTATAAAACTACTAAGAAAGACTAGTTTCTTATTAATTAAGATCTAAATTTGAAGGCACCCGGTCTAATCTTATGAATTGAGAGCCTATACCCTCCTTGAATACATGCCTCAATGAGTTTTTTTTTATGAGGAGAAATGCTTCCTCAATCAAAACACTATGGAGCAACATAGCTCGATCTCTTATTTTGTTCACATGGCTTATATAGTACAAGACAAGCCAAAAGGTTGAGACATGAGTATTGTCCAACGCTTTTGTTGCAAAGGATTTAGTCATTTTGCTGTAAATTGTTCTAAAACATTCTACAACTACTGAAAAAATAATGGTCATATTATCAAGGAATGTCTTACCCAACCTCCAAAGAAATTTGAAATGGCACATACAGCCTCAGTTGACTCTTCTAATGTTAATGGATTTGTGGTTACAACATCCATGACACAAAATGCTTCTAGTTTTGTTTAATTTATGACAGCTGAAATGATGCGATTATTTATGCATTCACTGCTTTAAGACTTTTAGATAAATATGTTTCTGCATCTTCTCCTTGGTATTTTGATTTTGTGGCTTCCAATCATATGATAAACAATGTTAAATCTCTTATTTATGTGCACATATGTTCTTATAATCTCAATAATTTTACTATCTATAGCAATTTTGTAGATGATGTTCCTCCTTCTCTAACTGATGTCTTTGTCTCTATTAACCTTGCTAGTAGTCTTGTTTAAGTTGGCTAGTTAGTTGACAATGATTTTCTGCCAACATAAAAACCCTACATCCTTACAATAGAGGTGAGTACATGCCTCACTTGTTTTAAGAATTTCTACAAACACATAGCATAATCTTTCAATTGTCTTGTCCTTCAACCCCCAAGTAAAATGAGGTGGCTAAAAGAAAGAATCCTCACCTTCTTGATGTTGTTCGCACCTTCTTATTAGAGTCATATATGCCCTCTTGGATCTGAGATGAAGCTCACTCCATTGTTATCCATTTTATAATTAGATTTCCTTCTCCCTCATTGCACCATGAGTCTCATTTCACTTTATTATTTGGTCATACTTCGAATTATTCTAACCTTCTTACTTTTGGTTGTGTGTGTTATATTCACCTTTCCACACACAAACATACAAAATTCACGGCTTAATCTACCAAATATATCTTTGTAGGATATTCTATACACCATAAAGGTTTTCTTTGTTATGATCCAAATTTACATCATATTTGGGTTTCTAGAAATGTAATCTTTCTAGAAAACTAGTATATTTTTTCCACTCACCATCATCGTATTTCCCTTTCATTTTTTATTCCTCCTTTACTCACTAACCATCTTACAAATTTGATAACTCCTAAGCCTCTCTTAGTGTACTAGAGATGACCTTAATGCCTATTCACTCAGATTCCAACACCTCTCGATCATTCTCCAACTCATCCCTTGATTATTGATCTTGTTCCAGCAACATCACTAGTTCCTTTTAAACACAATACTAAGATCCATAGACCCCTGTATAGTTTTGGTTTTGACATTCCTTTATCTTTTACAACTACCTTGTCTTTTATTCATATTCTCTCAAGTTATGAACATGTCATGGTGTATAAGTGTTAGTGGAAAGCTATTGAAACAAAACTTTTAGCACTTGAAGACAACTACAAACTTGATGTTGTTCTATGTCCCATTTTTATGAAACTTATTGGGAGTAAGTGGGTTTTCTATTAAGCTTGCATTCTAATTGCTATGATCATTATAAGGTTCAGTTAGTGGATCTTGGCAATAGGCAAAAGTATAACCTAAACTACAATGAGACATTCATATTGGTTGTTAAGATGACCACCGTGCATATAATTATAACCCTTGTTGTCTATCAATCTTGGCCTTTACATCAAATGGATGTTAATAATATATTTCTACATGGTGATCTCAAGGAGGAAGCTTATATAAAACTTCTCTCTAGTATGTCTATTTCAACACCTGTTGATATTTGCAAACTAAATCATTCTTTATATGGTTTGAAGTAGACATCAAGAGCATGGTTTGAAAAATCTCAAACCACTCTCTTTGTCTTTTTATTAAATCAAAGTCAATATGGCTCTTTTCCTTTTCTATATAAGACACCTAAAGAGAGTCATCTTTCTTGTTTATGCAAATAACATCATTGTCAGTAGTCCTGATATGGTGACCATTTCTAAGATTCAAAAATTGTTGAATTCTACTTTCCACATGAAAGACCTTGGGTAGCTCACCTATTTCTTGAGGTTAGAGGTGCATCATCGGTCTCGAGGTATATTTTTTAATCAAAACAAGTATATTCAGGATTTAATTCAATTAGCATGACTCACAAATATCATTATATTGACACCCCCTATGAAAAATATGAAATATCAATGTGATGAAGGAGGGCTTCTTGAGGATCCCATTCTTTATAGGATGTTATTTGGTAGTCTTATCTACCTAACCATCACCCGACTTGACATCTCATATGTTGTTCATATTGTTAGCAAGCTCAAGCAAGCCCCTCAACATCTCTTCCTCATTGTTATCCACCTTATCATTCAATACATCTTTGACACACTTAGTTGTAGCTTATTCTTCCCTATTGGTTCTTCACTCTAATTACAAGCCAACTGTGATGCTAATTGGGCAGGCTACCCTGACACAAGGAAATCCACTACCAAATGGTGTTTGTTTCTTGAAAATACAAGAAGCAGGATTGTGTTTTTAAATCATCCACTGAGGCCAAGTACCATGCCATGTTTATTGCTTATTCCAAGATCATTTGGTTGTGTGGTCTCCTTATAAAGCTTGGTTTCTTTTGGGTTCACCCTATTCCACTATATACTGACAACACTAACACCATTGAAATTATTGTCAACCCAGTCTACTATGAGTGCACGAAGACTACCACTTTATTTGGGAGGCCTTTGACCATAAAGTTATTACTTTTCCACACATCTTCGTCATTCTATATATTACAAATATCTTCACCAAATCCATGACACATTAGTGCCATCATTTTTTTGTTAGCAAATTGATGCTTGAAGACTTACCAACATCAATTTGAGGGAGATGTCAAAGGAAAGTTTTTCTCTATTAGCCAAACATTTAAAACCAGCAGATTATATATCCTATAAAGTTTTGACAACTAATTTCTTTGTTTTAAATATTTTCTTTAATTAGGATATACTAGCTTTAAGTTGATATTTTTGTATATGGTAGTTTTGTTGATCTAAATGTCAATAATTAGCTTATACAACTTGTACTCTTTCTATACAATGAAAATTCTCCATTGAGATAAGTAACGTTTTTCCATCGAAGCTCTCTGAGTTTATAAATAAAAAGGTGTTGTAGCAGGCACTAATGTAGGAAAATACTTGATGTAGTCGGGCTTGTGATAATTGATGATTCTAAGCAGTCAGGTATGGATTTACTATAATTAGATGAAGATCTGCCCCTGACAAATTATATGAATGATTCTAAGCAGTCAGGTATGGATTTACCATAATTAGATGAAGATCTGCCCCTGACAAATTATATGAATGGCCTAGCAGATACATTTATGGACCAATGGAACGTGTTTAGGTCCAAGAGGAGATCTAGTCGTGCCAGAACAAAATAATGGCTCAAAATGGCTGTAACATTTGATCCGACTGTTGGATCGGACTAAAATTTTTACAAGAGTTTCTAGAGGCTATTTTTCCTAAAGCCACAAGCGTGTCACTTTGTGGACTATCATATCTTTATATATCAAACATCTCGTCCAGACCCCTAGTTTTGGCAATTTTGTTATTTTCCAAGTGTTTTCGGATTTCTTGCTTAATTTTGAATTTTATGCTTCTTTCATTTATATTTTTAAGATTTTGTTTTTGGTTCTTGGATGAGGTAGGGTTTTTAGCTTATTTAAGGTTTTGTAAATTTTCTAAAATGACATAATTCATTGTTATTATTTTAGCTAGAGAGAACAAACCTATGAATTTAAAATTCATATTTACAGCTTTTTTTGCTCATCAAAATTCTGTATTATTTGTCTCTTGTTGTCTTTAGCTTATCAATACCACCTCCAGCACCGGCTACACAGTGTTGCTGAAAGCAGTCCACATGATACTCGAGGGTATCGTTGCAGTCTTTGTAGCTCCTCTGGGGTGGCTTCTTTGGCAAACAATTGCGGCGATCGTCATACTTAATGGCTTTAGATGTAAGATTCATGCAAATGCCCTCTTCCTCACAAAAGAAGTTGTAGGAGAAAGTAAAATTAACCAAATTTGGAAGTACGCAAATTCCCTTTGATACAAACCCAGTCATTAGATTGTGTGCTAAATTTATCTGATCCAAATGAGCAAGTCCTGCCAGGATATATGGTATAGGACCAACTATCTAGTTTTGGCTTACATCCAACACCTTCAGTTTGTAGAGATACACAACTTCTGGTGGCAAACAACCTGTCAAGTTTGTGTTGTTCATCAGCAATTCCTCTAAAGTATCTGCAAAGTTGGCTATACTTGGTGGCAGGCGCCAGCCTCAAAGTTATTGTTGGCAATGACCACCATACAGTAGCTTAAGTTCCACCTAAGATCGCAGGAACTGCGTTAGTGAAGCGATTATTATTGACGAATATCGCTTCGATTTTTTTTTTTTTTTTTTTGGAAAAGCTGAGGTAATGGTCCTTCAAACTCATTGTAACGATGTTCAAGTTATTTTAGCATAGGAAGAGAGAGCAGACCAGAAGGGAAAGTGCCTACAAATCTGTTGTTAATTACTGAGATCAAGCTCATATAGAAGTGCAAGGTTAGAGTTTGTGGGATAATACCACAAAATCTGTTGCTATTCAAATGAATGAGTGCTAAGCCAGTGAGGAGGCCTAAATATTCATCAGGAAGGAAACCTGCTATATCAGCAAAGTTGAGGTCAATGCCAGCGACAACTCTGATTTTGGGATCATCAAGCGCGACTGTACAATATACTGCTTTATAGCTACCTAGCTACATCAGGACCAACCCAATTGGCGGTGAAGTTGTATGGGTCAGAGTACGTAGATGACTCTTTTTCATGCATGGATGGAGGGCATTAATATAAGCTTGGTGAAGCCTGGGGTTTGAGATGGGAGAATGGCTGTGCGAGCGATGGCGGTGATAACCATGGTAGTTATGCTTTGCAGCTAGATAGCTAGACAAGAGAAGTAAAGCACGGCCATTGATAGAACAAAGCAGAGACGAAGCCATTTGATTTTCGTGGGTTTAATGTAGTATTCTTGGTTGCTTATGCAAGGAGTTACTTTCCTTGTCAAAGGCATCTTTCAGTCTTATGATTAATCATGCTGTTCATGTCCAATGGAAGACACTGATTTCTTTGCTGATACTAGCATCTGAAGAAAGTATCACAACGACCCGGTACAGCGACAGTTAACCATAACCTATGATCCTAAAGCATGGCCATTTCTAGATAAGCTTGAAGATTTCAAAGTGTACCAAACATCTTGTCTCAATCCCTGCTGTTCATGTTGTCCTTTTGGAGGTTGAGGACACATTTTATGCTATAGAATGACATGGAGATTAGTTGCAGACTATGCAATTGGAAAAATGGTGTAAAGGGAGGACGATGCGCACCATAAGGACTCGCCTCCTTCCAAGTAGCTTTCGCAGTTGTTTCAAGTGGAGCAGGAGAAAGACAGCCTCAGCCACCCTAAGAAAAAGAGGAGAATTCCTTCAAACTTAAGTGATCAGGTGAGAGGATTGAGAATGTGATTATTATTGTTTTTTAAAATATTTTTTATTTAAAAATATATTAATATAATTTTTTTTATTTTTTAAAATTTATTTTTAATATTAGTATATTAAAACAATTCAAAAATATATAAAAAATAATTTTAAATAAAAATAAATTTTTATTAATTTTTATTTGAGATGTAATGTCAAGCAAACATTAATTACCGGACATGATTTACTGGTCAAAAAAACAAATTCATAGTTATATATAGTTATAAAACTCGATTAAGATATTATCCTGGAGCAAAACCCTTACATTAGAAGGGTTAATTTTCAAAAAGAATTTTTTTTTAAAAAAAGAATTAAACATTGTTTTTTAAAAAAATATTAATGAATTGCGATCCGGGTTTTTAAGTAAATCAAGCTAAATTACTTTATTTTTTTAACCTGAATTAATTTAAATTTTAGATCAACCAGGTCTTGTATTGACCCATCGAATCAATCTGAATTTTATAGCCAACGTAAATACTAACAATTTGTGGCTGAAAGTTCCATAACCTGTACATGATCAAAGGAATTAACTGCAAAAAATAAGATTACCAAACCCTAATCCTCCGCTGAAAACGTTCTAATTCATTGAATGAATGGAAAACTCCCATCAAATTTCTGCTGCAACTGCATCTTATATGAGACCAGCACGCCCAAGAACCATACTGAAATTCTTCCCATTAAATGAACACCAGGTTCTTCCTAGATTTCTGCCAAATGGAAATCAAAAGTTTTTGGAACATCAGGCTGACCATAACTACAAACTGATAAGAGTAAAATTCTCCATCAATCCCAAACAAGATCTGCACAAAACTTAAACAATTCTTCCTATTAATTGAGATCACGCTAGCGAAACAGCCAGGGGAAGCTCTACAAAATCTGCAGCAGTGGCATTGAAGCAGGCACCGATCATCCTATGAATAACTTTTTTCAGTAAACGGATGACAAAACATAATAGATTTCCACAGGACACTTTCCTTCCAAAACAAGCGCTTTTGTGATAATATCACGTAACTATTTTCATTAGGGTGTTAAAAAAATACCAAACATGGAGGAAAAATCATAGAAACTGAAGAAAATTATTTTGTTCGATTTGATTTTGGTTTTAAAAAGTTAAAACTAATTAAACCGAATTTAAACTTGACTTAATAAAATATATAAATAAAAACTTGATCTAATTTTAAAATATATATATTTTTTTAAAACCGTGAGTGTCCGAGCCAATTTATATGTATCTCGACTAATCTATTGAGATCCTAAAGTTAACGACCATATAAGTTTTTAGTGGTTCTAGGATTTGTAGCACTCGAACTGATGACTTCTGAAGAACAAATCCAAAACCTGATCAGTTGAACTACAACCTTTAAAATTAAAAAATATTTCTCTTTTGATTTTTTTTTTTTTCTGTTGTCCTCCCCTTTCCCACCCTCTTTCGTTTTCTCCTGTGACTCATTTCTCTATCTCTCTGACTTGTTTCTCTATCTTTTTTTCTCTTTGTTCTCTTGCAAAGTTAGATATTGTGCTTCTACGTTACAAAGTCAAGAGGGGGTTAAATGATTTACCTTTTTGCTTTCATAACAAAACAAGTTAGAGCAGTTCCTATTACAAGGTAAAGGCTCTGCATCCTGAATTTAAAATTTCAGAGTAATAAACCATTTGAAATCTTGTATTTCTGGGTTTGTTGTTTTGTTCTCTGTGATTATTTAATATTTATTGTTGGATTTTAGAGAAAATAGCGTGATGGTGCTTGTTTGATTTGTGTACTTGATTTGCTGTGCTTGACTAAGTTACCTGCAAATTTTATTTTCTTGTTGGTATAATTTTCTCCTGGTGTAACTTTATTAGAGCTATCAGTTTTTCTGGTTTTTAAAGAAAATAAATCGAACCAAAACCAGACTGAACCAGTTTTGAACTGATTTTTCAGTTTGGTCTAGGCTAAATTTTTCAGAAATTACAACTTCCAGTTTGGTTAGATTTTTTTGCCCGAACCGGACCAAACTCTGAACTCCCTAATTCTCATCATGACACAGACAAACATCGTTTAAGCTGAACCCACTAATTACAACACTCAAAATCGAAGATGGTCCAGACAACATATTTTTACACGAAATCCCAAGAGAGCACTAAAATTCCTCGAAAAAATATTCGAAGTTGGGAAAAGAACCCTAACAAAAGCATTAACTTTTATCATCATCATCGTGGTCATCATGGCTGCAGTATCACCAATCATATTAGCCGCCGCCGCCAGATCCATATTTCTTGCCAAAGACAATGACCTGCAGCTTGTCATATCCAGCAAGCACACCAGCACCTGCCACTGCACGCAGAATGTTTGCACCAGCACCCTTGAAGAGTGATTTCGGTCCTTCATTCTTGATGATCTGTTTAAATGCATCCAACGAGCTCTTATACTTTACGGCTTCTCCTGAAGTCATCATCATCCTTCTACGGACTGTATCAATGGGGTAAGAGGCCAACCCGGCACCTATTGTAATTCCCCATCCCAACATGAAACTTGCAAAGAAACTATCCTGTAGAGACCAAACAAAGCAATATTAACGATTTGATCATGTTAAATTTCATGAAATATAGGAGAATCAACATAGGCCCACATAAAAACATTAAGATTGCTTAACTTGACTTTGTTGGATCAAACGGTGGTAAATACAGGACAGCAGTTTTACACGTACAATACTAAGCACATGGTAGCATAAATCCACAAGACAAGGAGTCCATTTCATCTTGCGTTTTGTGCCGCCAGCATAGGCGGTCGTGATCAAACACCATATTTCCCATGTAAAACCATTAACAGGAAAGAAGACTTGAAAGCAGGAGAAAAGAGATTGACAGAGATGCAATAAGAAAACACGGCACATACCTGCAAATCACCAACCAAAACCACAGGCTTAAGAGAATCGTACATTCCAAAGTAGAGCCCACGGTACACAATAATTCCAACACATGATATGTTAAATCCACGATAAAGTCCAGCAACACCATCGGACTGGAGGGTTTTCTTATAAACATCAATCAACCCATTAAACTGCCGCCCACCACCCTTTTTAGCTGCCTTTGCATCATTAGCCAACCGTGTACGGGCATAATCCAAGGAGTAAACAAATAGAAGAGATGAAGCACCAGCAGCTCCACCTGACGCCAAGTTCCCAGCAAACCACTTCCAATAGCCATCCCTTTCCTTCTTGAAATTAAACAACCTCTTGAAGTAATCTTTGAATGCAAAGTTCAGGGCCTGGTATTTCATGTGTACAAAGGTGTCAAGTGATATACATAATGCCACAGTCAAGCACAGCTATTAAAACTATTAAAAAGGAGAGAAAAAAACTCAAGGAAATTTTGAAGTGAAATGACCTGGGTGGGGAAGTATCTGATAACATTAGCAGTGTTGCCTCTCCAAAGAGCAAGGATGCCCTCCTCCTTGATGGTTCTGGCAAAGCAGTCAGTGATACCTTTGTATGGTTCAGATAATCGACCAGCCTTGATCATTTCATCCTGATTTTGAATCAAGAGTTTAACCCGCTCAATTGGAGCAGCAGCTGTCTTTGAAACAGCAGCTGACACTCCTCCCATGAGAAAATCAATCATAAATCCTTTAGCACCTTTCTCGGATGGTGCTTCAACAAATATTGGGGAAACATGTGGCACAAGTGCCAGACCAGTTCCCTGAATTGCAGGATGCAAATGGCCATGGAAACCATTAGAAAGTGCACCACTAGTCATGTTATAATTTCTGGTGTGCAAGTTTGAGGAAAGCTTTGAAATGAGAGATGACTGCCCATGTATCTTCCTGAAAACCGATGGATTCCCAGATCCATCCACCATGTTTACTCAAGATGGTGATCTGAACATAAGGTAAAAAAAAAAACAAAAAAAATTGTTAGGCTTCAAAAGCAGCTTTCTTAGCACATTTTCACAATGCAAAAATATGAACCTACACAAGTACATGTTAATCCAACAGAGAACCATGATCGCCATTACAAATCTACTTAACTTTCACCTAACAACAACACAAAGCATCAAAAAAATAAAACCATACTACATGAATCAGGAACTACAACCATTCAAACACAAGAAAACAAGCAGTTGCCTTACTCACAATTTGAGTGTCAACAAAGACCTCATTTTCAACATAATCCAAAGTTAGCAATCATTTCTCGCTATCGAGTATGCCTTAGTTTAGACAGAAGCTTTGGGTAGTGCCTATGTAGAATGGGCCACTATCATTGTCGAAGACACCTTTTTCATACCCTGTTTCGTCTATTGGAGCTATTGAACTAGACTGAAGTAGGGAACTTCCTAAAGCATGTGAGACCTCCAAGGTTTGGGTGTTCATTATTTCCAACATAACCCAATCTTAGAAACGACCAATACAGCTAAAACCTACAATTTGAATGTCAAAAACCATCTCATTTCCAACATAATCCAATCTTAGAAACGACTAAAACAGCTAAAACCCACAATTTGGATGTCAAAACCCATCTCATTTCCAACATAATCCAATCTTAGAAACGACTAAAACAGCTAAAACCCACAATTTGGATGTCAAAACCCATCTCATTTCCAACATAATCCAACGTTAGCAACGACTAAAACAGCTAAAAACCACAATTTGAATGTCAAAACTCACCTCATTTCCAACATAATCCAACGTTAGTGACAACTAAAACAACCAAAACCTACAATTTGAGTGTCAAAACCTAAGCCATTTCTAGCATAATCTAATGCTACTAACAAGTCAACATAAAAAAAGGCAAAAAAAAAAAAATCCAATCTAAACAGATAAGAAAACAGCTAAAACATAAAACAAATACTTCAAATTTTCTTTCAGTTTCTCAGTAACCAAACAGAAAAGAAAAGAACGAGGCAGAAAAACCTGAGTGAAAACAGTTACTGCCTCCTGATACTAAAGAAGATAGGTTCTTCTAATATTGGTCCTTTATACCTGAGAGCAAAAAAAGTTTCTAGGGTTTTTCTATTAAATTACCATCTTGACCTTTTTCCTGCCCATCTCTCTCTGCCTCTTCATTTCTGTTTGACCCTGACACTGTCACTGCAGTGTAGAAACTCCATTGGTGCCAAGTCAAGGGAGTTTCATATTTTGTGGGCTTTATGCCTTATTTAAAGCAGGGTTTTTAGAGGCCCAATAATGAATTTTTTTTTTAAGTAAAAAAATGGTTCAAGGGAAATGAAGGAAATATAGTTATATTTATTTGAGTATGTTGAAAAAAAATATAAAAAAATATATTTTTTTGAAGATATTATAAAAAAATTATATTTTATTTTATTTTCTTAGCTTCTCTAAATATAAAATATTTGTGTATCAGAAAGGAAAATTAAAATTTTATTTTCTCATTTTCCCTTCCTTTCCTTCCTTTTTTATTCCTAATTTTACCATCAAAACTATATTTTAAAATCCAAATTAACCCATGCAAGTCGACCCTAGGCTTGAATTGTCCATGTTAAAGAAAAAATATATAAAAAAAACTTGGTTAACATGAATATTAGCCTATTGACTCTTTTTTAAAAAACAAATTAATTAAAACAACATCATTTTAATTTTTTAAAAATAATTGGGATCCACCCTCCTAATTCAAATAAAGAAGATTGACTTAATTTATTTTCCATTCTTTTATTTCCCCTGCTTTTCTTCAAAATATATATGAAGTTAATCTTAATTTATGACACACAAGTTGATCCAGAAATATTTTTTACTTTCCATATGAGAATACTCTTTATCAATGAAATAAAAAAAATCATTGAAAAAACTATGTTGATGATTCAAGTTTTCATTAATCGGTTTGATTTGCGTGTTATAATTTTGGGCTCAATTTAAGTGAAGAATAAGAGATATAAGATATATTTGGTGGATGAACTAATTGATTGAGAATGATATGCTTAGATCCTATCAAAAAGCAGTTGGTGTTGGAGGCCCGTCACCATTTGTTTTTGCATTTGAAATTATATTTAGTTGTGTTTTAAAAGTGCTTTTTACTTAAAAATACATCAAAAAGATACATTTTCTAATGGTTTTTATGTACTAATATAAAAAATAAATAAAAAATCTAAAGAGAAAATTCATTTTCATGTATTTTCAAGGAAAAATCACTTTTGAAATGAACCATGCACCATAATATGAAGCACACACTAAGGCTATATGATGTGACCTAGCTTTAAATAGTCATTTAGTGTCCATGTTGTGGGTTTATTGAAGAAATTTGCTCATGCTTCCATGTTTATTTTGCATATTGCATTAAGGCTATATGACATTTCCATTAAATATTAGTTTAGTCGTTATTAAGTTAGTTCCCTTATATGTGTTTAGCATCAATCTTAAATTAATAAACGTATAAACTCAAAAGAAATGATAGAAACATGCCTGAAACAAGCATATCTAAAGTTATGTTTGGTTAGTCTTTTGATATATAAAGAATAAAAATATGTTTGATTGCAGAGACAGAGTTGAAAATATAACAATAAATTAGTCTTCATAGTTTTGAAGTAGTTTTTTTTTTTGTTTCAAAACATAAAAGATAAGGGACATATTTTCTATGTCCCAGCCATCTTTGTTTTTTTTTTTGTCTCAAAATAGTAACCAAACACTATTTAATATATCGAATTAAAAAAATTATAAGATGTTTTCAGAAACTTTGTTATTAAGCAAACAACATTTACATTTATTTAAGAATTGTGATTTCTAGCTTTGGAAACTTATTAGTTATTTGAATACATTTATTTACCTAATAATCACATATAAGCATTATTTATTTCTTAGATAGCATGTTAATGTTTGCAAGAATGCTCTAGCACCATGATTCTACATGTTTTAACTGATTGATTCATAAGAGAGTAAGATTTTAGAATAAACAAGGAACCAAATAGTTTACAAGAGATGGATGTGCGAATTATATTCTACCTTCTAGCATGAGTCTAGCTATGTTGTATATAAATAAGAAAAGTATCTAAAGAAATGGTCAAAGAAAGACAGTAAGTAGAACACAAAAGGAGCATTTTCTTAGCCACCAACTTATTCAGTTTCCTTTAGAAGTTTATCATTAGAGTGTAAGTAATCATCAACTTGGAGGTCTTGTTTTTTGTTTTTTTACCACCAATTTCAGCATGACCCAATCTATTTAAGATTTTTAGAGGTTAAAGGAATCTATAGTCCCCATCACTATTTTGAAAAACGAGTGAATTTTAGGGAATAACCCAGAATTAGGTTATGACAACTATGAATAGGAACAATACCCCACTCAATGATATAAGACACACCTAATTCTCTAAACCAACTACTTACCATCATCAACCCCATTAAACCTTACCATGTTTCAATCTCTTTTTTTCTATTCCAGTAATAAGTCCCACTCACCCTATATAACCAATATCATCTCACCACATCACCAAGCTATCAACACTTCTCACCTACCAAATCACTCTAACTCTGCATGAAAAACCAAGAATCATGTCTAACATTCATAAAAGTACATATATGAAGGTTAGATTCACTAATCGAATAACTCAAGAACACTAAAACCTATTAGTGTGTCCAAATGGCAAGATGTTATGTGTTGATAGCCATGTGGAGAAAGTCCTTTAGGTGTAGCAGATCATTGTTTAATAACAAAGCATTGTTCCGTTCAAAAATCAAAATGGTACTCAAAACCTAACACATTGTACACATAATTTAACAACAATTTTCACCCTTCATTAAAGCCTTCCCTATGTACAACAAAACAAAACCATGCTTAAATGGGAAAAGGGGTAGAAAAAAAGAGTAAGAGAAACTATAAAAATAAAGTTTGTGGTTATGGTCTTGGGCTCTTGTCTCTAGCTCTTTTTGGCTTTTTTATTCTTAATTACAACTACTATAGTTCCCACCTAAATTACATGTTTTTTCTCCTTTTTTTCTTTCTTTGGACCTTTACTTTTTAAACCTAATTTCTTTTTTACTTCTATAGAATGGAAGGTAAATTGAAGCAAATTAGGAGGGTGATGAGAAGGGTAGTAATAAAGAAGGAAAGTGTTAATGAGTCATCGAATGATGAGGGGTACAAGCAAAACAAGGTTGAATTTATAAAAGATGAATTTTTTGAAAGCAACAGGAAAAAAATAATGGTGGTTGTGGTAATGGATCAATTGTCAGATGGTGGTGGAGGGATGAGGTGTTGTCAAGTAGAGAATTGTATAGTTGATTTGACTTATGCAAAGCAATATCACAATAAGCATAAGGTTTTTAAATATCATACCAAAGGCTCAGGTTATGCTTGTAACTGGAAAGAGGAAGAGGTTTTGTAAGCAATATAGCAAGCTGGAATTGAGCAACCATTTTATTTTCTTGTCATTTTTTTTCATGAATATCTGGAAAAATATTGATCTTTATGTTTAATTGTGGCCTATAATATTGAAAACTTTTTATGTATTGTTGTTTTAATAAATAATTGTATAGTTTTAAGTATTCTCTCTCTCTCTCTCTCTCTTTCTCTCTCTCTCATTTTATTTACACTAACTTAACTGTGTGAAAGATGAAATAACAAAAGAACAAAAAAAAAAGATTAATAGGGTTTGTCACATGTATGTGGCATTGCAGCGATATTCATATAGCTTGTCACACATGTGCGGTGTCGTGACGATTGTCCTCCTGAATAAGGATCTTTATAGTGATAAGTGGAAAAAACAAGGAACTCTTGTCTTTTATTAGTAAAAAAAAAGGATGGAGTCGCCACCTAGTATTTTAGTTACTAGAAATCCTAATCGGTCTCGAAGTCTTGATAAAGGGATTAATTGTGTATAGGAAAGACATAAACCTCCTCGTACGTCTTACTTAAGGTAAGCTGCATTGTTTCTCTATCTAATATAAACTAAAGCACTGTTGTGTTTTCTAATCGTTGATTTGTCTAATAATTCAAGTTGATCCACCATAGTAGAGCGGACCATAACTTTAAGGGTCAGGTTTAGCCATTATAGAGTCAAAACATGAAAAAAAAATATTTTCTTTTTAATATTAGAATACGTCTTACATATACGTTTATAATCTCGTATATTGAAAGAAACAAAATATATTTTTGGGGTTTTTGAAATGCAGACCAAGTTCTCATAACTTTAATAAACTAGTTATTAAATCCAAAAATAGATGCAAAGATATCAACAAAACTATTTTTCTTGAATTTTGATATTTAAATATGCTAAACGATGCCATGTGTTTTTATTATTATTATTATTATTATTTATGCAAATATGGTTTTTTTTAGAGAATTAGCCATATACAATTAAAAACATAAAGAACAAATTTTTATTATTTTTTTTTTAATAAAACCAAAAAAATGTACAACCCATGTAAACAAATATATATACACCCAACCTATGACATGAACTAATTTAGCCTAAAAGAAACAGAGGAAACATACCATGTTAGGCCCATATAATCAAACAAAAAGTATACCATGTTCATCCCCTCCCTTATGTAAAAACCCAAAACAACAATGTTCTTCCGGGAGTGTGAAGAATCTCTGCAGCTATGTCATGAAAAAAAAAAAGAGGAGCTAATAAAATTCAAGCTGAAAATTTATTAGAAAGCATGTGAGCAGTAGACTGGAGAAAAGAAATAGACAAGCTAGACCTTTCACTTCATCACATGCATCCCATGACATTTAAACCAAATCCTTGAGTTTACTCCCTATTGTCCAAAAATCCATCATGTGCAGGGTTTCCTTAAAGGTTGAGATTTCATTCATGCACAGACTAGTAAGAATAAGTTAAAAGACATCAGGTCGCAATCCATACTTAACCTTTACTTACCATGATAGAGGAGAAAAAAAAAAAAAGAAAGGGGTTGATGGTCCTTAAGATTCCTATTTCTTGATAGGTTCCTTATAACTCACAAAGCAATAGAATCGCAGTAAATACATATCATAGCGAGCACAGACCAAGAGGAGCATTTTTTTTTTAATGAACTGGGGAGTGAAAAGAAAGAAAAGGAAAAGGAAAAAAAAACAGTAGTTTTTGTACCTTTGAATGCAAAAGGAATGTTAACATAAAATTGGACTTATTTTACCTTTTAGATCTTGAGGTTTAGATTGAGTGATATTGTTGATTAAGGCTACCAACACCGTGACAAGTCTCATTTAGTGTGAAGTGGTAGGGATAAAAAAAGAGAGTTAAAGACGTTATTGGTGCAGAGTTTGAAGCTGTCAGCTTGCTACCAGTTAAAGGCTGAAACTAAAGATCTGTTGTTGTTGTGATTGAGTTACTGGAGAGGACTGAGGACATGAAACCTCTTATAGCAATGGAAAATTTTGCTAGACTAAAATTGACCCTCTACTAGTGATGGGAACTTCTGCTGAACGAAAGCTAATCCTTCATTTAGTAATGGCATGATTTTACGAGTGGTTGTAAAGAAGTTAAAATCGTTGGAAAGAGAAACTGTCATGGTTGTTGTTTGAAGGTCCTTTTCTATTGCTGGAATAGTTGAATAGGAGATGAAGGCTGAAGAAAATACTTCAAGAATGTTCTTGGTACACCACCGTGACTGAGAAGAAACTCTTGTTACCAAAGTTGCTCATTGTTATAGTTGTTGGAGTGGCTAAGGCCATAACCACTACTACTCACAGGTGAGAAGATG